>OFET01000141.1_pt1 | contig 94942 bp, 91 predicted proteins | sample 1521211 | NCBI WGS metagenome assembly OFET01 (sample SAMN03766358, study PRJEB24113) | microbial mat metagenome | isolation source: enrichment culture HLUCC-A from microbial mat sample contains cyanobacterium... | reverse complement strand
AAACAACGATCTAGAAACCAACATCGGCATAATCTCGGCCTCGGCATAAAAAGCGCAATAGTCCATCAGCGCCTGCCAGCTGCCGATAACCGGGTTCTGGCTGAGGTAGCGGCCGAGGATGTCACGGGCCTCGAGGATGACGGTTTCTTCCTGGGGGTTCATGGTGGTCTCGCTGAATTGTGCATACCACGGCGCCCTGCCCTCTCGGGGCGGGGCCAGTGGCATGCATTTGAAAGGGGAAAGCGCGACCGCCGCCGATGCAGGCGGTCGCGTTGTCGGGCCCGGCGTCAGCCGACCCGGTCGAGGAGCTTCTTGGCGCGCCCTTCCATGTCGAGCCGGGCATCCTGCTGGGTCTTGTCGCGCGCAAGCCGCGTGATGCCCTGCACGAAGTCGAAGATGCTCTCGGGCGGGCGGCCCTCTTCCATCAGCACCTTCTCGATGATCTTGCCGGATTCAGCTTTTGAGAATCCGCGCTTGCGCAGGAAATCCGCGCGATCCTCGTCGCTGCGCGCCACGATCTGCTGCCGCGCGGCCTTGATGCCGTTCACGAAACCCTGCGGTGAGGAATTGGCGAACCGCGTCAGTGCCGGGGCCGCCTCATGGGCAAAGCGCGAGGCGGCGTATTTCGAATGCCGGATCCGGATTTCCTGAAAATCCTCGACGCCCCAGAGGTTGCGGTTCTGGCACACCGCCCGCAGGTAGAAACTGGCCATGCCGAGCGTCTTGGCCCCAACCTCGGAGTTCCAGCAATAGAAGCCCCTAAAGTAGAGATCGGGGGAGCCGTCGGGCAGCTTGCCTGCCTCGATCGGGTTGCGATCATCGACCAGGAACAGGAAGACATCGCGGTCCGAGGCATAAAGCGTGGTCGTGTCACGGCTGATCTCGACATCGGGGTTGTAGACCCCGGTCGACCAATCCAGCACCCCCGGCACCTTCCAGCGCGTGTCGCCCGTGCCATTGCCCGCGATGCGCTGCACCGCCTCAACCAACTCGAAATCGTGGATGCGGCCATAGTCGGGGCCGGTCACCGCGCGTAGTTCAGTGCGGCCGTCTTCCGTCTCGAAGGTCTTCACCTGCTCGGCGCGGTGGTTGGTCAGGCCGTATTGCAGGTTGATGCCCGCCAGCGGCGCGGGCAGCTGGCGCAGATATGACGCCGGAGCGCCGACGATGCTGGCAAGCTGGCCGAAGGCCCAGTGCGTGGGCGCGACCGGTTCATGTGCCTTCGGCAGCATCAGATGCAACCGCTCGGGGTTATCGCGCGCGGCCTCCACGCGGATGTCCGCCGTCTGCACGACCCGGCTGCGGCTGCGCTCCGACCGACCCTTCACTGATGCCCAGAGATCGTCGAGCGACAGATACCGCTCGTCATCGGGCCGGTTGAACCATTCGGACGACACCCGCCCGTTCCGCTCACCCCGGCTCACATCCACTTTCCAGCCACCAGCCCGCGTCGGCTGACCTGGATCCAGAACTTCTACAACGCCCATCGGCTATCTCCCGTGACAGGCGCTGGGAGCCACTCTCCCAGCCCTAAACCCGTCGTGAAAGCGACCAGCCCTTCTCTTACTCTCAAACGCGGATGTGAGGGGCGGCTATGCGGGACAATGTGAACTCTCGCTGCGGCTGCGCCAATGTCTGTTGTCAGTGCGCGACGTCCTTCGGGAACAACTGGTGGAACGCCGTAGCTCCGGGACTTGAGAAGGAAACCACGCGGGTTTTCTGGTCCCGCTTGGCCCATCCTAGTTCTTCGAACCGGGTCAAGAATGCGCGACCGAGACTTCCGGCAAGATGCGAGCGGCGCTCGCTCCAGTCCAGACATTCTCGGCAAAGCGGGGCGCGCGCCTTTCGAAGCTCACCCAGGTCGATCTCGAAGTCGGTTGCGAAGGCAGCTCCAGAATCTGTTAAAACCAAGTCTTCCCCCTGCAACACAAAATGCCCCTGCGCCATCAGGCTGTCGAACATCTGCGTGCCCATGTCACCGGCCAGATGATTGTAGCAGACCCGCGCCTCGCGCAGCTCTGCATCTTTCGGTCCGGTGCGTTTGCGCAAGTGACCGGCCCCTGCCGCAAGCCCCATCAGCCCTTCGAGAACATGGGCCACTTCGTCATTCGCGAGGGAGAAATATTTGTGCCGCCCTTGTTTGCGCGGTCGGAGCAGACCGCCAACATACAGCTTGGAAAGATGTGAGCTGGCTGTCTGGATCGTGACACCGGCCTCTTCCGCCAGTTCGCTCACAGTCAGTGCCTTCCCGCTCATCAGAGCGGTCAGCATGTTCGCGCGGGCAGGATCGCCGATCAACGTGGCGACATAGGCGATATCAGGTCCTTCTTTCATAGTTCGATCCTAGTCGAAGCATTCCGCGCTCGCAATTGTCTAGTTTGGCCGAGAAGCAACCGCGAAAGGGACACCCATGCTGACATGCGTCATCCGCTACCACATCGACCCCACCAAGAAGAACAAGTTCGAGGAATACGCTCGCAACTGGGGGCAGGCAATTCCGCGTTGCGGGGCCGATCTGATCGGCTACTACGCCCCGCACGAAGGGTCATCCACCCTCGCCTACGGTATCTACAATGTGGCCAGCCTTGCGGACTATGAGGCCTATCGCGCCAGACTGGCCGACGACCCGCTCGGGCGGGAAAACTATGAGTTTGCCCAGAAGGAGAAGTTTCTGCTGCGCGAGGACAGGACGTTCCTGAAGCTCGCATCCGCGCCGCACGGTAACGCGACATGATTGCCGTGATCTTCGAAGTCGAACCGGCGGACGAACGAAAGCAGGATTACCTCGATATCGCGGCCGAGATGCGTCCAATGCTGGACGACATCGAGGGCTTCATTTCCGTCGAACGGTTTCAGAGCCTGACCGATCCACGCAAGATGAACCGCCCCGGGTTTACCGGAGGGTGATTTGTTCATTTTTCAGGCGACCATATCGAGTGTGTTCAGGTTTTGATAGAACGCCTCCTCTGCTTCTGCTGGCGGGACGTAGCCGATTGGGCCGAGCAGCCGGCGGTTGTTATACCAGTCGACCCATTTCAGGGTCTCCCATTCGACTTCGCGCATTGATTTCCATGGGCCGATCTGGTTGATGACCTCGGTTTTGAAAAGCCCGATGACACATTCGGCCAAAGCATTGTCATAAGAGTCGCCGACCGTTCCGACGGACGGATCGATGCCGACTTCGATGAGCCGCTCAGTGTATTTGATCGACAGATATTGCGATCCACGATCCGAGTGGTGGATTAGCTCCTTGTTATCAGGCGTTTTTCTTTGCCAGATGGCTTGCTCCAGGGCGTCGAGAACAAACTGCGTGGCCATTGAGGTCGAGACGCGCCAGCCGACGATGCGGCGCGCGAAGACATCAATTACGAAGGCCACATAGACGGTTCCCGACCAGGTCTGCACATAGGTGAAGTCGGACACCCAAAGCTGGTTCGGCCGATCCGCTTTGAACACGCGGTTCACTTTGTCGTCGGGGCACGGCTGGGACGTGTCGGGGTTTGTGGTGATCACCTTTTTGCCCCGAAGGACGCCTTTCAGGCCCAAACGGCGCATCAACCGTTCCACCGTGCATCGAGCAACCTCCTCATTGTCTCTGAGCAAGACATGCCAGACCTTCCGCGCGCCGTAGAGCTTGCGGTTGTTCTTCCAGGCGGCATCGATCTTGACGCAGAGGTCAGCGTCAGACTTCGCCCGCACTGACGCGCGATCAGGATCACGCGCAATGGCGCGCCGATCATAATAGGTGGATGGGGCGATCTGTAACATCTTACACATCGGCTCGACCCCGAACTGGCCCCTGTGATCTTCAATGAAAGCAATCACTTGCGAAACGGGCGGTCGAGCTCCGCCATCGCAAAATACGCCGAGGCCTTCTTCAGTATCTCGTTCGCTTGCCGAAGCTCACGCACTTCACGCTCAAGCTCTTTGATCCGAGCCTTCTCAGCGCTGGTCGGTCCCGGCCGCTCGCCACCATCACGCTGGGCCTGCCGAACCCAATCGCGAAGACTGTCTGGCGAACAGCCCAATTTGCTGGCGATCGCAGCATGCGCTGCTGCGTCGCTTCGATATTCGTCGCGGTGCTCCGCAACAAGCCGCACCGCACGCTCGCGGAACTCGGGTGAATACGGCTTCGGGGTCTTCTTTCGATTCTGTTCCATAACGGGCAATTCTCCGAGAGTTTTGCCCTCCGGTAAACCCGGGGCGGTTCAAAGAGGTCCTCGATGGCTGCGACCTGACCGGCGTCCAGACCCAACTCGGCTTGCAGCTCGAGCAGATGCGCCGGGCCGGGCACGCCGTTCAGTTCGGCGGCAAGCGCCAGTCCCCACCCGCGCCCGAGGCGCAGATCTTCCAGATCAGCCTCGGACAAGCTCTTGATCTCGCGGCCTTCCAGCCCGGCATAGGGGGAATGGCCGTGGGTCTGGGCGAGAAGGTCCATGGGAAAGGCCATGGCGCAAAGGGCGAGAGCAAGGCGGAACATCAAGAGACTCCTGAGGTATTTCTTCTTCTCTCGCATCTGGCAGCCGCGCCTCATATGATCATGATCATGTCAGAGATATTCGAAGACCTTTTCGCCAATGCAGCGGCGCGGGATTTCGTCGCCGGGGAGACCCTGTTCCGCGCGGGTGACAAGGTGGTGTCGATGATGCTGCTCCGGGACGGGCGCGCCGATCTCGTCCGTCATACAGGCCACGGGCTTCGGCTGATCCTGCATCGCGCGGGAGCCGGTCAGATCCTTGCCGAAGCCTCTGCCTGGTCCGACGTCTATCACTGCGACGCGGTGGCATCGGCTGCCTCCGTTGGGGCGGTCTTGCCGCGTCAGATCTTCCGGGCGCGGTTGACGGAGGACCCCGACCTTGCGGAGCGCTGGATGCAGACGCTTGCGCGGTCGGTCCAAGCGGCCCGGGTGCGCTCGGAAATCCGGTCACTGCCCAAGGTGGCGGATCGGCTGGACGCCTGGCTCTGCGAAGGGCATGCACTGCCTGACAAAGGTCGGTGGCAGGATGTGGCCAGCGAACTAGGCGTGTCGCGCGAAGCGCTTTACCGCGAGCTTGCCCGTCGTCGGATCAAGACGCGCTGTTGAACCCGTCAGACCTGTGGCGGACGGGCCGGCGCCATTTCATGTGATGCAAACCAGGGTAACGCTCGGCCAGAGCGGCACGGCGCTGTGAGCCGTCTTGCAAAAGCCGCGGCTCAGCACAGCCGCGCGATGATGCACGAGACGACGGCGAGGGCATCGGCTGTCCCGTTCGCCTCTCCCTTTTCGAAGTCACCCTCGATGGTCCCCATCTGGTTGGTGACATGCGCGAGGCAGATCACGGCGCGCCCGCGCGACTGTGCGAAGGCATAGAGCCCGGCTGCCTCCATCTCTACGGCGAGGATACCGCGGGCCCGAGCGGCTGCGATGGCCAGATCCGTTTCGCGGAAGGGCGCGTCGGTGGTCCATGTCGCACCGCTCATCACGTTTGGGCCATCGTCGAAAGCACCGTCCAGCCGTGACAGCAGATGCCCCGGTGCGTCGCTCCAGTCAGAGGGCGCGAGGTAGTGATAGCTCGTACCCTCGTCACGCCACGCTCGGTCGATCAAAATGAAATACGGCGGCGCACCCTGCGGCGTGATCTGCCCCGACGAGGTGACGCTGACCAGAAGTTCGCAACCGGAGGCGAACATCTCCTCTGCGACAAGCACGGCGAAGGAAGCCCCGACAGCGCAGCCGACCACGCCGATCTCAAAGCCGTCCAATTCGAACACCCACATGTCGGTGTGGTAGCAGACCCATCCTTCGTGCCGCTGCGCCCGGCCATCGGCCCGAAGCTGGCGGACAATGTCGCCATCAGGGTCGAGCAGGCAGACCGTCGGCACCGCGACGGCCTCCGCGCCCTTCTGCCGGCGCGCCTCGCGCAGCAGGCTTTCGGGCGTAAAAGCGGACGGGGTGTCGTGATGCTTGTCCGACAAGATTGGCGGGACGGGCAGTGTGGCGTCGGACATGAGGCTTCCTGTGTGGCCGGCCGGACGGCGCACCGCCCGGCCATGGGTCTGTCGGATCAGGGCCTGTATGCCGCGTCCTGTTGCCAGCCGGTATATCCGCTCTGCATGACGAGCACGTTCGACCGCCCCGCCACGCGCAGCGCGAAGGCGGCCTGCGCCGAGAGGCTGCCGGTGTTGCAGAACAGGATGGTCATGCGATCCTCGGGGATCTCGTCGATCCGGTCGAGCACTTCGCGCCACTCGATATTGACGGAACCGGGTATCGTGCCTTCCTCGAACTGGCCCGCGTCGCGGGTGTCAACGAAGAGCGCGGTCTCGAAGACGGTCTGGTCGAGTTGCTGGGGCAGGATGATGCCGGATTCGTAGTCCGAGAACATCAGGTATTCCTGCATAGCCTCAACGGCGGCGTCCTGCGCCATCGCAGGCGCTGCGTGCAGCCCGAGCGCGACGGTCGTCGCCAAAAGTAGGTGTTTCAGGGTCATCCGGGGGTCTCCTCCATTCCGGTTTCTTGGTGTACAGGTGTTTCGTGCAAGCCAGCCGGTCGTGCCGCTTTCTAGCCAGACGGCGTCCGGCTGGCCGAGCCTGTTCAGGATGTCCGCCCCTTCGGCGGATCGCCCGCCGCCCTTGCCGCAGATGGCCACGGCTGTTCTGCCGGCCGGGATTTCTTCTGCCCGGTCTTCGAGTTCGGCCAGCGGGATATGCACGGCGCCTGCGACATGCGCCGCGGCGTAGTCCTCGGCATCGCGGACGTCGATCAGGTGGAACCGATCCGGATCGGCTGCGAGGGCGGCGAGCGTCAGCATCTGAGCCATCAGAACACCAGCACCTTGTCGGCGGCGAGCGTCGCTTGCGCCAGTTCGTCCATGGTGGACCGCGTCGGCCCTTCCATCATGTCGCCCTCGGCGAGGCCGCGCGCATCCATGCAGGTGCCGCACATCAGCACGCGCCCCTTCGACGACAGAACCCTGCGGATCATCCGCTCGAGATTGTAGAACCCGTCGGGCGTCTTCTGCCCCGCCTTGGCGCAGAGCACCGCGTCGGCCATCAGGAAGACGGTGATCTCCGCGTCCGGATCGTTCTTGGCCAGCGCGTGGGCCATGCGCAGGCCGTTGAAGCTGCGCTCGGTGCCATAGGGCGGGTCGTTCAGCAGGATCAGGTGTTTCATGGCTGTGCTCCTTCGGGGGCGGGGTTCAGTCGCGGGTGGGTTTCCTCGCCGAGCCAGAAGAGCAAGGCGCCGGAGACGAACATCGAGATCGCGACGAACCAGAAGGCGGCTTCGGCAGCACCAGTCAGGCTCGCCGCCAGCCCAAGACCGAGTGCGCCGATGGCATAGCCGAGATCGCGCCAGAAGCGGTAGATGCCGATGGCCGAGCCGCGCCAGGCGGGCGGCGTGATGTCGGCCACGGCCGCCGAGAGGTTCGGATAAAGCAGCGCCATACCGAAGCCTGCCACCCCCGCCGAGACCGACCACCAGAGCGCGCCTGTGCCCATGACCACCATCGCCACGCCCGCGCCGCAGATCCACATGCCCAGCACGTTGGGCCAGAACCGCCCCACATGGTCCGACAGCCGCCCGGTGAAGAGCTGCGATCCGCCCCAGACGAAGCCGTAGGTGCCGACGATCCAGCCGACCTGCGCCAGGGTCGCGCCCTGCGTCACGAGAAAGACCGGGAACAGCGCCCAGACCAGCGCATCGACGAACTTCTCGACCAGCCCCGCCTGGGAGATCGCGAAGAGGCGGCGGTCGCGCCAGCTCATCAGCGCGAAGACCTCGCCCGTGGTGGGATGCTCGGAGACGCCCTTAGGGTAGCGCGGCAGCGATTTCGGGGGTGCTGCCTTGTGCGCGGCGGTCTCCGCCTTCGCCCATGGCAGCGTGTCCTTCACCCAGACGACGGTGAGCAGCAGCGCCAGCAGGACCACGGCCATGCCGAAGACGAGCAAGCCGACCCGTGCCCCCAGCCATTCGGCGGCATAGGCGGTCAGGATGCCTGCGATCGCCACGCCGACATAGCCGGAGAACTCGTTGAGCCCCATGGTGAGCCCGCGTTCCTCGGCCTTGGTGATGTCGAGCTTCGCGGTCTGCGTCATCGACCAGCAGAGGCCCTGGTTGACGCCCAGAAGCACGGTCGCCGCGACTATCCAGTTCCAGTCCGGCGCATACCAGATCATCACCGGGATCGGCAGCGCCACGATCCAGCCCCAGAACAGCACCCGCTTGCGCCCGATCCGCTCCGACCAGCGCCCGGCGACAAAGTTCATCACCGCCTTAACCGCGCCAAACGCCACCACGAAGGAGGCAAGCAGCAGGAACGACCCGCGCTCCAGCCCGAATTCGCTTTCGGCCAGCGCCGGGACCACCGTGCGGGTCATCCCGATGGCGAAGCCCACCAGCATGACCTGGATCAGTTGGTGCAAGACCTGCACCCGGTTCTCGCGGATGCCGCGCGTAAATTCGCTTGCGGTCATTCGGCGGGCTCCTTTGTCGTGTTCCGCGGATCGAGTGCGTGGCCGCTCGCAGGCCCGCGCAGAGGCTGGATCAGCATCCGGTCGAGCCACAGGTCGCGGCGTGTGCGGAACTGCTCGATGCCGATCTCCATCCCCTCGTGCCCTTTGGCGGGCTGAGCAATGTAGGTGCCGAGCAGCCGGTCCCACCACGGCAGGTTGAAGCCGTAGTTCGAGTTTGTCTCGCGCGGATCGACGGAATGGTGGACCCGGTGCATGTCTGGGGTGACGACGAACAGGCGCAACACGCGGTCCACCGGGCGCGGCAGGTCGATATTGGCGTGGTTGAACATCGCCGTGGCGTTCAGGAGCACCTCAAACAGCAGCACGGCAATGGCGGGTGGGCCGAGGGCGGCGACCACCGCCAGCTTGATCCCCATGGAGATCAGGATTTCCACCGGATGGAAGCGCAGCCCCGTGGTGGCATCGAAGTCCAAATCGGCGTGGTGCATCCGGTGCAACCGCCAGAGCCCGGGCACGGCGTGGAACATCACGTGCTGGAGGTAGATCGCAAGATCGAGCAGCAGCATCGAGACCACGACCGCGACCCAGAACGGGGCGTCGATATTGTTGAACAGGCCCCAGCCACGATCTTCAGCCATGACGGCCAGCCCGACGGCGATGATGGGAAAGGACAGCCGCAAAATGATCGTGTCAACCACGACGAGCGCAAGATTATTGGTCCAGCGGATCACGCGCGGGATTTCCCGCCGACGCCGGGGCGCGGCCACCTCCCACAGCGCCATGGCCACCAGCACGCCAAGGAAAATCGCAAGGCGGATCGTCGGTTCGGCGGCAAGGATGGTCTCTGACATGGATGCGGGCCTTTTGACTTGTGGGACGCGATGGATTCGTTATAATTCAAGTTATCGCTTGAATGATATAATCTCGGGAGACATCCGGTGTCAATCAGTCCCAAAACCGCCCTACTCGAGGAATACGCCCTCGTCGCGCGCGCCCTGTCCGCGCCGGCGCGATTGATGTTGCTCGAACAACTGGCACAGGGCGAGCGTGGGGTGGAGGCGCTTGCGGAAAAGACCGGCCTCACTATCGCCAACTGCTCGCAGCATCTGCAGCAGTTGCGTCGCGCGGCACTCGTTACCAGCCGCCGCGACGGCAAATCAGTGATCTACCGGCTGACCGATGCGAAGACGCTTCAGCTGATGGACCTGCTGCGCATCATCGCTGAGCGAAACCTAGCACAGGTCGAGCGTATCCTGCGGGGCCTCTCGGACGGGGAGGACGCACCTGAGCCGGTCAGCCGCGCCGATCTGGCCGCGCGGCTTGCGGACGGCTCGGTGACCGTGCTGGATGTCCGCCCTGCAGATGAATACGCGGCCGGGCACATTCCCGGCGCGCTGAATGCGACGCTGTCGGAAATCGACGGGGTCGTTTCAATGTTCGATTCAACCGCTGAAATCGTGGCGTATTGCAGGGGCCCTTACTGCGTCTACGCCCACCAAGCGGTAGCCGCTCTGCGAAGACACGGCTTAAATGCGCGACGCCTCGACGGTGGTCTGCCGGAATGGCGCGAGGACGGACGGAAAATCGCGAGCGTCAGCTGAAATCAAATCATTGCATCCGCGGTCTTTGCCACACCCTCCACCCACGCCATCAGCGCAGCCCGTTCAGGCGGCAGCTGGATTGCCAACCCTTCCGCAAAACTCTCGAAGGCCGACCGGTTGAGCGCATTTATGCCAACAAGAACGGGGATATCCATCGCGACCGCCTCGGCGATCACATCACGAAACCCGCGCCCTTCGGCCTCGTGTTTGCCAAACTTGTTGACGATCAAAAGGTCCGCGCCGGATGAGAGGCCAGTCGCGACCAGTCCGACCGCTGTTTCCAGAGCGGCTGGATCGAGGCGACACCCCCGCGCCTGCGGGCCCAGATCCTGACTGATGCGCAATATGGCACCATCGGGCAACACCCGTACGTCCATGTCGCAAGGGCCTGAGTCGATGCGCTCGCTGTTGATCTGAACGGTCCCGCAACATCTGAGGCCCCGGGCCGCGAGGTCTGTTGCAAGCCGTTCAAGCACCAAATCCGTATCGCCGCGCCCCGGCGCCATTGTGTAGGCAAGTTTCATCTCTGGTCTCCTCAAGATTGGCAGAAGGGTTGGAACTCGACCAGCGCACCGGCAGACAGGTTGTCGGCATCGGCGGGCAGAAACATCAGCCCGTCCGCCAGGGGCAGCAGCCCAACACGTGCTGAATGGGTGGCATCCTCGAAATGGGCGATCTCGCGGCCGTGCGGGTCGAAGCCTGCCAAGGTCGCGGGCCTGAGCTCGCAGCGCCCGGGCTTGCGGCGGATTTCAGTCGCGGTCACGACGTGCCGTCGGGTCGGGGTACCAGTCGCCTCGCCGGTCAGTGAACGGATCAGCGCTGTGCCAAAGACCTGAAACGTAACAAAAGCTGAAACCGGATTGCCAGGCAATCCAAGCCAGTGCGCCTTTCCGATGCGCCCGAGCGTCACTGGCTTGCCCGGTTTGATCGTCACGCCACTGAACAGGGTCTCGCCGCCGAGTGCCATGACGGCGGGTTTCACATGATCCTCTTCGCCCACCGAGATGCCGCCCGTGGTAATGACGAGGTCGGCTTGCGCCGCCATTACACCCAGTTGATGAACCAGGCCCGAAAGATTGTCGGCGCCTTGGGCGGAGGCGACGATTTCAATGCCTGCACGTGCAAGGCTTGCCGTGAGCATCGGTGTGTTCACGTCCCAGATCTGTGCGGCCTCGCGCGCGCCACCCGCACGCCGCACCTCGTCGCCGGTGACCAGCAGGGCCACGCGCAGTCTGCGCCGAACGCGCAGGATGCCTGCTCCAGCCGCGGCGCAGGCAGCGATCTCCCTCGGGCCGAGCTTGCGGCCCATATCCAGAACGGTCGCGCCCTTGGCCATATCGCTGCCCGCTACACGGATGTTCTGACCCGCCACGGGACGGCGGGAGAGGTGAATAACGTCCCCGTCCCGCACGACGTCTTCCTGCATCACCACAGAATCCGCGCCCTTGGGAATGGGCGCTCCCGTGAAGATGCGGGCTGCCGAAGTCCCCTCGAGCACTGTGGCGGAGTCCTGCCCGGCAGGCACGCGTGCCACGACCCGAAGCGCCCAAGGACCGAGCCCCGTCAGGGCTGAGGTCCCGATGGCATAGCCATCCATTGCCGCGTTGTCGAAGGACGGTGCCATCGAACGGCTCCGGACCGGCTGTGTGAGGATTCGGCCAAAAGCGCTGTCGAGCGACATGGCCTCGGTTCGACCGACAGGTGTTGCATCCGCCGCAATCAGGGTAAGGGCCTCGTCAATGCTGATTAACGGATGGAGCATATCCCAGCGGTCGCAGCCGCAGCCCGGTGACGCGATGGCCTGATGGATCGTCATTGTACTGCCTCCTGGCTATGATGGCCTGTCTGAAAGTGTCCGGGTCCAATGCTGCAATCGAGGTCGCGCAGGCACCCGTACTTGAGCCCGTAGATCAGGCCATGCACGCGCACGACGGCACCGCGCTCCCACGCCCGCTGCAAGATCGGCGTTTCACAGACGCGCCGGACACCTTCGACCACATTCCATTCGGCCAGCCGGTAGCGTCGCGCCTCAAGGTGGGGCTCACGCCCCAGATCGACCGCGTAGGCACGGGCGAGGCGCCGGACCGGTTCCAGCAAATGATCGGCCAGACCGTGGGGTAAATCCTCCGTCGCTGCCTTGACCCCGCCGCAGCCGTAGTGGCCGCAAACGATGATCTCGCGCACCTGCAACGCCTCGACGGCGAACTCCAGCGCCGACAGTAGGTTCATATCCGAGGAATGAACAATATTGGCGACATTGCGATGGACGAAGACCTCACCCGGATCGAGGCCCGCGACCACGTTGGCCGGAACGCCGCTGTCCGAACAGCCGATCCAGAAGAATTCGGGCGCCTGAAGTGTGGCAAGGCGAGTGAAGTAATCCGGTTCCTCGACGTGTCGTTGTTTCGACCACGCCTCGTTGCGCGCCAGGAGATCATTCAGCATGTATCGCCTCCAGAAGATCAGGCAGGCCGCGCCGTGACCGCATGTGTTTCGACAGGGTCCGCAGATCAACCTGAGTCAGCCTGACACGGGCAATCGGCAAAAGGATCGCGTTTTCGGCGATGACATGGCGGCGCACATGCCCCGCGAATTTGGTCAATACGGCTCGCTCCTCCACGGTCAGGTCGACCCCGTCATCAAGGCAACCGGCCAGCATCGCACGCACTTGAGGCAACAGACGCATCGCCTCGTCTTGATCGGCCCTGATGCGGGTAATCGCGCCCTCGATCGCATCTTCCTGCGTGCAGCGCCGGGACAGAAGCGGGAACAGATCTTCAGCCTCGTCGCGCAGGTGGACGTTCAGCTCTTCGTTCAGGAATCGCAGGACACTTGTTATCGCTTGAGGATCAAGGGAGGTTGCCGTTGCCAGCCGCTCGATCACGGCGCAAATCTGACGTTCGCGCAGGTGATCTTCGCTAATGAAATCCAGCGGATTTGCAAGCAGGCCCGGGCTTGTCGGTTTGTCACCACACCCACGCAGCACTGTCTCTGTCGGTTGCATGACACGTCCTTTCGCGGGTTTCAGATCGGTGCAAGGCTGGCGCCAGTGATCTTTGCGCCTTGGGCCAGAGTTTCGACGAAGTCCCGTGAGGCCCGCGCCCAGGCAGCCTTTTCCAACGCCTGTGCAATCTTGGGCCGGACAGTCTCAAAGGGCAGCACCTGCCCCGGCGCGATGGCGTTCAGGCGGATGATATGCCAGCCGTGACGCGACAAGACGGGTGCAGGGGTGATGTTGCCCTCATCAAGTTCGCGCAGCGCCGCTTCGAATTCTGGCACCGTATCGCCGGGGCCAAGCTGGCCAAGGTGACCGCCCGATGCTTTGGAATCGCAATCACTTTCACGGGCGACTGCGGCGAAGCCCTTGGCGTCACCGTCGAGTTTCGACAGCAGATGTGTTGCCCGCGCTTGCGTGGCTGCGCGCTCTTCTTCGTCGCGCAGATCGCAGGCGCAAAGGATGTGTGACACGTCCCACAGCGGGGGCGAGCGGTAACGGTCGGGGGCTTTAGCCCATTCGGCGCGCACCGCGTCCTCGGTCACCGGGGCGATGGTTAGTGCCGCGTCCAGAAGCGCGCGGATCAGCGCCTCTTCCTCGGTCTCGAAGCGCCCCGGTGCCAACTCAAGAGGATCAGACACCAGCCCGCGCGCGCGGGCCTCTTGCAGCAGCAAGGCGCGGATCGTCAGGGCTTGCGCCGCCTTGCGCCAGGCGATGCCGGGCTTGTCCTTGGGGGCCGTGTGGTTCTGGGCCTCGGCGGCAATGGCCGCCGAGGGGATGGTCTCATTATTCACGACAACATCTGGAAACAGAGCAATATTCATCATGGTCACTCCGCAGGTGTGGTGATTTTGGGGCCGGTTTTGCCCTGTCGCTTGTCAAAGGCGCGGCGGCGGTCTTCAAGCGAACGGGTCCGGCGCGAACGCACGATCTGGTAGCCCGGCCGCGTCAGCAGGTAGCGGAAAGGCGCTGCAAAACCGGACCAGATGTGCACAAGTCGAGTGAAGGGGAAGAGCGCCGTGATGATCAGGCCAAGGAAGATATGCAGCTTGTAAAGCCAATGCACGTCAACCACCGTCACCCAGGCATTGATGTTCCATGTCACAACGCTTTGCGACCAAGTCATGAAGCGGACCATTTCCGACCCATCCATGTGCTGAAGCGTCTGGGTAATTGTCAGCAGACCGATAGCCAGCTGGAGCCAGATCAGGACCATGATCAGGATGTCAGGCACCGTCGAGGTAACGCGGATACGTGGATCAACGAGGCGGCGGTGAAGAAGCATCGTCGAGCCGATCAGCGCAGCGATGCCCGCAGGCCCGCCGATCAAGACCGCCATCCACTGCTTCAACCCATAGGGAATGCCGATGGCATCCAGCACCCAGATGGGCGTGAACAGACCAACGAGGTGACCGAAGAATACCGTCAGGATACCGACATGAAAAAGGATCGAGCCCCAGATCAATTGTTTGCGACGCAGAAGCTGGCTCGAAGAGCTTTTCCAAGTGAATGGATCACGTTCATACCGCGCGATCGAGCCCACGAGAAAGATCGTCAGCGCGACATAGGGCATGACCCCAAAAAGCATGAAGTTGATATCGAAATTGGCGAACATGTCATGCGCTCCTGTTCAGGTTGGTAGGTGCGGAGGCCGCTTTGAGAGCCGGTTTGTCCATCAGGGCCAGCATGTCGCGGACCTGCGGGCAGCCGGCGTTGGGATCGGGGCCGAAGGTGACCTCGGTTTCCTCCCAGACCGCATCGAGGGCGGTCAGGTCGGTGGGATCGTCATCGGGCTGGGCCAGCATCTCAGCCACGGCTTCCGTATCGGCTTGCGCACCGGCAAGTTGGGAAAGAGCGGCGAACGCGGCGGCATATCCACTCTCGCGTCGGACAAGCCGGGCCGCCAAAGCGTCGAGGATATGGGCCGCGTCCGCCAAGGTTTCCTGCGCTTCGGCAAAGGGACGCGTCGACAGGAATTCCAGCAGCACCGGCAGGTGGTCGGGCAGTTCCGTGGTGGCGGGCTCAAACCCGCCCTCCCGGTAGGTTTCGATCAGGCTGACCATCGCGCCGCCCCGGTCCCGGCTTTCGCCGTGGACATGCTCGAAGAGGTTGAGCGACAGCGTGCGCGAGCGGTCGAAGAGCATGACATAGCTCTCTTGAACATCGAACAGGTCGCCCTGCCCGATTTCACCCGCCAGCTTTTGAAGGGCCTTTCGCGTGTCCGGCGCGATGCGGGGATCTGCGCCAAGCACCGCCCCGATCTCGAGCATGGCGTCTTGCAGGTCAACGCTCGGATAGCTGAGCGTCAGCGACAGCGCCTTGAGGGTACGATCCATCATCAGAATGACTCCAGCGGCAGAGCAAAGGACTTCTTCTTGCCGCCGAACAGACTTGTCTTGCCCGTCTCGCCGGTGGAACAGCCATTGCCATCAGTGAACCCACAGCCGCCGCGGATGTCGGCGCCCTCTTCGTTCTGTTCGCGGTGCGCCGTGGGGATCGCGAAACGGTCCTCGTAATCCGCGATGGCCATGATCTTGTACATATCCTCGATCATGCGGCCCGACATGCCGACGCGGGCGGCGATGCCTTCGTCGCGAACCCCATCGACCGTCAGCGCGCGCATATAAAGCCGCATGGCCGACATCCGTTCCAGCGCATGAACGATGGGCTCCTCGTCGCCCGCCGTCAGCATGTTGGCGAGATATTTGACGGGGATGCGCAAGGATCGCACATCGGGCATCTGGTCACTCATAGCGATCTGCCCGGCCTCGGCCGCGTTCTGGATCGGGGAGAGCGGCGGGATGTACCAGACCATCGGCAGCGTCCGGTATTCGGGGTGCAGCGGGAAGGCGACCTTCCAGTCCATCGCCATCTTCCAGATCGGGCTGACCTTAGCGGCCTCGATCCAGTCCTCCGGCACGCCGTCGCGGCGGGCGGCTGCAATCACTTCGGGGTCGTTGGGATCAAGGAACACATCCAGTTGCGCGCCATAAAGATCGGTTTCGCGTTCCGCGCTGGCGGCAGCTTCGATCTTGTCGGCGTCATAGAGAATGACACCTAGATAGCGGATTCGCCCCACGCAGGTTTCGGAACACACCGTAGGCTGGCCGCTCTCGATGCGCGGATAACAGAAGGTGCATTTCTCGGATTTTCCGCTTTCCCAGTTGTAGTAGATTTTCTTGTAGGGACAGCCCGAGACGCACATCCGCCAGCCGCGGCATTTTTCCTGATCGATCAGGACGATGCCGTCTTCCTCGCGCTTGTAGATCGCGCCTGAAGGGCAAGAGGCAGAACAGGTGGGATTGAGGCAATGCTCGCACAGACGCGGCAGATACATCATGAAGGTATTCTCATACTCTCCATAAATCTCTTTCTGCACATTCTCGAAATTGTAGTCCTGCGACCGCTTTGAAAATTCACCGCCGAGGATTTCCTCCCAGTTCGGGCCTTTCTCGATCTTTTCCATCCGTTCGCCGGTGATCTTCGACCGGGGCCGGGCGGTGGGAAATGCATTCATATCCGGCGCGGATTTCAGGTGGTCATAGTCGAAATCGAACGGCTCATAGTAGTCATCGATTTCCGGCATCGACGGGTTGGCAAAGATATTGGCCAGAATCCGCCACTTGGCTCCCTGTTTGGGGTGCAGTTTGCCGCTCGCCGAGCGCACCCAGCCCCCGTTCCAGCGTTTCTGGTTTTCCCAATCGGTAGGATAGCCGGTGCCGGGCTTGGTTTCGACGTTGTTGAACCACGCGTATTCAACGCCTTCGCGCGTCGTCCACACGTTCTTGCAGGTCACTGAGCAAGTGTGACACCCGATGCATTTGTCGAGGTTCAGTACCTTGCCGATTTGCGCACGAACTTTCATTCCGCTGCCTCCACTTTGTGGGTTGCGGACCGGCTTGCAGGAGTGTCGAGCCAGTCGATTTTCTTCATTTTCCGCACGATGACGAATTCATCGCGGTTGCTGCCAACGGTGCCGTAGTAGTTGAAGCCGTAGGACAGCTGCGCGTAGCCGCCGATCATGTGGGTGGGCTTGAGCGTAGCGCGGGTAACGGAATTGTGGATGCCGCCGCGATTGCCGGTCTTCTCTGATCCAGGCGTGTTCACGATCTTTTCCTGAGCGTGATACATGAACAGGGTTCCCTGCTTGATCCGCTGCGACACCACGACCCGCGCGGTCAGTGCACCGTTGATGTTGTAGGCCTCGACCCAATCATTATCGACGAGACCCGCTTTCTGGGCGTCGATCTCGGACATCCAGACCACTGGCCCGCCCCGGTTCAGCGTCAGCATCAACAGGTTGTCAGTATAGGTGGAATGGATGCCCCATTTCTGGTGGGGCGTGATGAAGTTCAGCACCACATGCGGACTGCCCTCGGCCGCGTCGTTGTTGACGGCGGCTGTGATGGTCTTGAGATCCACCGGTGGGCGGTAGCTGACGAAACCTTCGCCAAACGCTCGCATCCAAAGGTGATCCTGATAAAGTTGCTGACGACCCGTCAGCGTCCGCCAAGGGATCAGTTCGTGCACGTTGGTGTAACCCGCGTTGTAGCAGACCTCTTCGCTCTCGATGCCCGACCATGTGGGGCTGGAGATGATCTTGCGCGGTTGCGCCGCGATATCGCGGAAGCGGATCTTGGTGTGATGCGCGCCTTCCGCCAGATGGGAATGGTGGCGGCCGGTGGGCTTCTCCAGTTCCTCCCAGGCTTTGACAGCTACTTCGCCGTTGGTCTCGGGGGCGAGCATCAGGATCATCTCGGCCGCGTCGATGGCGGTTTCCAGCTTCGCGTGACCCTTCGAGACACCCTCGTCGTGCACCACGCCATTCAGGTCGCGCAGATGTCCGACTTCGACCTTGGTATCCCAGTTGATGCCCTTGCCACCGTTGCCCAGCTTTTCAAGAAGCGGACCGACCGAGGTGAACTTCTTGTAGAGGTTGGGATAATCCCGCTCGACCGCGATATAGTTGGGCGCGGTCTTGCCGGGGATCAGGTCGCATTCGCCCTTCTTCCAGTCCTTCACATGGGCCTGCGCCAATTCGCCGGGAGTGTCGTGCAGCAGCGGAAGTTGGACGATGTCCGTTTCCACGCCAAGCACTTCGGGCGCGACTTCCGAGAATTTCCGGGCGATCGACTTGAAGATCTCCCAGTCCGACTTGCTCTCGTAGGCCGGGTCCACCGCCGCCTGAAGCGGGTGGATGAACGGATGCATGTCGGAGGTGTTCAGGTCGTCCTTTTCGTACCAGCTGGCCGTGGGCAGGACGATGTCGGAATAAACGCAGGTGGTGGACATGCGGAAGTCGATGGTCACCAGCAGATCGAGTTTGCCCTTGGGCGCCTCGTCATGCCAAACGGCCTCCTTCGGCATGACGCCGCCTTCCTCGCCCAGGTCCTTGCCCATGACGCCGTGATCGGTGCCGAGCAGGTGCTTGAGGAAGTATTCATGCCCCTTGCCCGAAGAGCCGAGCAGGTTCGAGCGCCAGACGAAGAGGTTGCGCGGCCAGTTCTCCGGGGCGTCCGGGTCTTCGCACGACATCTGCAGGACGCCGGATTTCAGTTGTTCGGCGACATAGGCGGGAATGTCCTTGCCGGCTTTCTTGGCCGCCTTTGATACCTCCAGCGGGTTGGTTTTCAGCTGTGGGGCGGACGGCAGCCAGCCCATGCGTTCGGCGCGGATGTTGTAGTCGATCAGGCTGATATCCCAATCGCCCTCCGGCGCGGTGGGCGACAGGATCTCGCCCGCGCTCAGCGTCTCGTAGCGCCATTGGTCCGTGTGGGCATACCAGGCAGAGGTCGAATTCATGTGGCGTGGCGGACGGCTCCAGTCCAGGCCGAAGGCCAGTGGCTGCCAGCCGGTTTGCGGGCGGAGCTTCTCCTGCCCCACGTAATGCGACCAGCCACCGCCCTCTTGGCCGATGCAGCCGCACATCACCAGCATGTTGATGATGCCGCGATAGTTCATGTCCATGTGGTACCAGTGGTTCAGACCGGCCCCGAGGATGACCATGGACTTGCCATGGGTCTTTTCAGCGTTGCCCGCGAATTCCCGCGCGACCGCGATGATCTTCTCGCGCTCGACGCCGGTGATCTTTTCGGCCCAGGCAGGGGTGTAGGGGCTGTCGTCGTTGAAATCCTTCGACACCCATTCACCGCCAAGGCCTCGATCAAGCCCGTAGTTGGCGCAGAACAGGTCGAACACCGTCGCGACCAGCGCCTCGGACCCATCGGCGAGTTTCACGCGCTTCGCCGGAATGTTCCGGGTCAGCACTTCGGGGTGGTCGCATTTGACGAAATCGCCCGTTGCAACACCGCCGAAATAGGGGAAATCGACTCCCACAACCTCGTCACGGTCGCCATCCGTGATCTGGCTCAGGCGCAGTTGGGCATCCGTTCCCTTGGCGCGTTGCTCAAGGTTCCACTTGCCTTCCTCGCCCCAGCGGAACCCGATGGACCCGTTGGGGGCAACGATCTGGCCCGAGGCCTCATCATAGGCCACAGTCTTCCAGTCGGGGTTGTTGGTCTCGCCTAGCTTGTCGTCGAAATCTTCCGCGCGCAGCATCCGGCCCGGGACAAGGTGACCATCCTGTTCGTCCAGACGCACCAGCATCGGCATGTCGGTGTATTTGCGGGCGTAGTCCTCGAAATACTCGGCCTGACGGTCCAGATGGTATTCGCGCAGGATCACATGGCCCATGGCCATCGCCAGCGCGGCATCGGTGCCCGCCTGCGGGTTCAGCCAGATGTCACCGAACTTGGCGGCCTCGGAATAGTCGGGGCTGACTACGGCGGATTTTGTGCCGCGATAGCGGACCTCGGTATAAAAGTGCGCATCAGGCGTGCGCGTCTGAGGCACGTTTGAACCCCAGAGCATCAGGAAGCCCGCATTGTACCAATCGGCCGATTCCGGCACGTCGGTCTGTTCGCCCCAAGTCTGCGGCGACGCGGGCGGCAGGTCGCAATACCAGTCGTAGAAGGACATGCAAGTGCCGCCGAGAAGCGACAGGTAGCGCGAGCCCGCGGCATAGCTGACCATCGACATGGCCGGGATCGGGGAGAAGCCGAACACCCGGTCGGGGCCGTAAGTCTTGGCGGTATAGGCGTTGGCGGCCGCGACGATTTCGGTCGCTTCGTCCCAGCTTGCCCGGACAAACCCGCCCTTGCCGCGCGTCTTGGTATAAGAGCTCCGCAGGATCGGATCGTTCTGGATCGCGGCCCAAGCGGCGACCGGGGTCATCGTCTCACGCATCTTGCGCCAGGCGCGCATCAGGGCGCCGCGGATCAGCGGGTTCTTCACCCGGTTCGCGGAATAGAGATACCAGCTGTAGGACGCGCCCCGCGCGCAGCCGCGCGGTTCATGGTTGGGCAGGCCCGCGCGGGTGCGGGGATAGTCGGTCTGCTGGGTTTCCCATGTCACGATCCCGGATTTGACGTAGATCTTCCATGAACATGACCCGGTGCAGTTCACCCCATGGGTCGAGCGCACGATCTTGTCGTGCCGCCAGCGGTTTCTGTAGGTGTCCTCCCAGTCGCGGTTCTCGCGGGTGGTCTGACCCCAACCGTCGGAGAATTGTTCCAGTTCCTTGCTCTGGAAGAAGTTCAGTTTGTCGAGTAGATGGCTCATGGCTTTCTCCGAGTTTTGATGGCGTTACCGGGTGCAACAGGTTGCACCCGTATGATTTCAGCAGGGCGTCGCAGCGCCTTTGCGGGTATAGAAGGCCCACGTCAGCGCCACGCAGATCGCGTAAAAAATCGCAAAGGCGTACAGCGCACCCGCGGGGCCACCCGTAAGTGCAATCGAAGTTCCGTAAGATTTCGGTATGAAGAAGGCGCCGTATGCTGCCATCGCCGAAGTGAAGGCAATGATCGCGCCACTTTCACGCTCGGCCGTGCGCAGACTAGCGGTCTGGTCCAGGTCGGGCATGAGGCGGGGAATTTCCTGCCGCATGATGCTGGGGATCATTTGAAAGGTCGAGGCGTTACCAATTCCAGTAAGCATGAAAAGCGCCATGAAACAGGCAAAGAAGCCCACGAAGTTGCCTTCTGATCCGCCGAGCGGCAGGAACAACACGACACCCAGAACCGCGATAATCATCCCGACAAAGACCCAAAGCGTCACGCGTCCGCCACCGAACTTGTCGGAAATCCAACCCGTGGCCGAGCGTGACAGCGCCCCAACAAGCGGACCCAGAAACGCCAGGTGCAATGTTTCCATCGCGGGAAACTGGGTTTTCATCAGAAGCGGGAAGCCGGCCGAGTAGCCAATGAAGCTGCCAAAGGTGCCGATGTACAAGATCGACATGATCCAATTGTGCTTGCGCTTGAGTATGCTCAACTGTTCAGAAAGCGAGGCTTTGGCGTCAGCAAGATCATTCATGCCAAACCATGCAGCCAGCGTGCAGATTACAAGGAAGGGTACCCACACGAAACCCGCATTCTGCAGCCAAAGTTGACCACCGTCGCTGATCTTCTGACCCTGACCGCCCATAGCCCCGAAAACACCCATGGTGATCACGACCGGCACGACGAATTGCACCACCGAGACGCCGAGGTTTCCAAGGCCCGCATTCAACGCCAGAGCGTTGCCCTTCTGTGTCTTAGGGAAGAAATAGTTGATGTTTGCCATCGACGAGGCAAAGTTGCCGCCACCAAGGCCGCAGAGCAGCGCAAGCAGCACGAACATGCTGTAGGGCGTGTCTGGGTTCTGCACGGCAAAGCCGATGCCAAGGGCCGGAGCCAAGAGCGACGCGGTCGAAATTGCTGTCCAGCGACGCCCCCCAAAGATCGGGATTACAAAGCTGTAGAAAATGCGCAGGGTCGCACCAGATAATCCGGGTAAAGCGGCCAGCCAGAACAGTTGGCCGGTGTCGAAGTCAAAGCCGATGGCCGGCAGGCGCGCCACCACGACTGACCAAACCATCCAGACAGCAAACGCCAGCAGCAAAGCAGGAATGGAAATCCACAAGTTGCGGCGTGCGATACGCTTGCCCGTACTTTCCCAGAATGCAGTGTCTTCGGGACGCCAGTCTTTCAGAACCGGCCCTTTCGTTTGTGCGGATGTCATAGACATGGAGAACGCTCCTTCTGTGCGATTTTGAGCAGGCTTGCCAGGGCGGGCTTGCATAAGTGTCATTCGGCGGTGCGGGGTTTGGCGGCCAGACGGCCAAGCGCGGCACGCAATGCTTCGAGGTCACTGAACCGCGCCGTGATGATCACGCCGTCCGCTTTTTCAGCCAGTGCGACGTTTTCGGAACCCTCGAAAATATTCGCCAGTTCGAGCTCAGCGTCCTTCTTGTGCTGCACCTCGGCGGCAATCGCATGGTCGACCGACGAGAGGACGTATTCCTCGCCAAACCCGCCGGCAGGCTCTTTCAACCAGAAAAAGCAGACCACCCAGGAAACCAAGGCCCCAGCCGCGATGATCATAAAGAACGTCGAAGCATCAACGAACATGAAGATGAAAAGGTAAAACACTGCCCCAACATTGCCGTAGGCCCCCGCCATGCCCGCGATCTGCCCGGTCACGCGACGCTTGATCGACGGGATGATGCCGAAGGTTGCACCCTCTGCACCTTGCACGAAGAACGAACACCCGATGGTGATGGCGATGGCGATGATCAGCGGCCACGAACTGTTGAGAAGCCCCATTAGGAAGAACCCGATGGCAATGCCCAGCATGTAAGACAGCATCACGAAGCGGCGGTTACCCATCCGGTCCGAGACAAGGCCGCCCATGGGGCGCGCGACAAGGTTGATGAAGGCAAAGGAAGCGGCAATAAGGCCGGCGGTCACCGGGTTCAAACCCCATGTCTCCTGAAAGAACATCGGCAGCATCGAGACCACCGCGAGTTCCGCGCCGAAATTCGCGAAGTATGTCGTGTTCAGCGCAGCAACAGATGAGAACGGATAGCGGTCATCTGCGGGGATGCCCTTGCGCAGCAACGGCAAATTGACACGCAGCACTTGCCAAACCTGATAGACCACCACCACAGCAATAGCCGCATAACAGATCGCAGCAACAAATGTGTCGATATAGCCCATCCGCTGAACGCGATAGACAAGGATAGACAAGATACCCACCAGCGGCACCGTAAAGATCACCAGAAGCGCAAGATCGCGGTAAGTGGAAACTTCCAACGCGCCAGATTTGCGGGCCTTCTTATGGGTGTCTGCTGTCGGACCGTCAGTGATGGCAAACCAGTAAAAAACACCATAGGCCGCCATGATGATCCCTGACATCGCAATGGCATAGCGCCATCCGTCATCGCCGCCGAACACCGACAGCGCAATGGTCGGGATGGTCATAGCCGCTGCGGCAGAACCGAAATTGCCCCAACCGGCATAGAAGCCCTCGGCAAAACCTATATCGCGCGGCTTGAACCAAAGGGCGGTCATGTGAATGCCGACGACAAAGCCCGCGCCGACCGATGACAGAACCAGACGGGAGACAAAGAGTTGCATCTTGCTGTCGCCAAAAGCGAAGAACAGCGTTGGTACTGCCATGACGACCATAAGGACTGAGAACACACGCCGCGGTCCCCACTTGTCGAGCGCCATGCCGACGATGATGCGGGCTGGAATGGTCAACGCAACGTTCGCGATAGCAAATAGCCGGATATCGTCGCGGGTCAGCCAGTCAGCGGAAGCCAGCATCGAGGATGCCAGCGGCGCCATGTTGAACCAGACGTAGAAAGTGATGAAAAAGGCGATCCACGTCAGGTGAAGAGCGCGGATTTCACGGTTACGGAAGCGGAAGATATCCGAGACTTGCATTTGGGCGTTCCTCTGTCTGGCTTATTGGGCCGCCTGCATCTCGGATGCAGAAACATGGGTTGGGATGATGAGGATCGGGCATTTCGCACGGCGCGCGAGGAATGCCGAAACCGAACCGAAAGTCATGTGATCGAACTCCTCGACCAGCGCGTCGATGCGGCGGGCAATAAAGCCAAGCGGGCCGTCATCCGGCTGGTGGCTGTGACGCGCCATCACCAGAAGGTCAGGCTTGCGTTCCTCGGTTGCGCGCAGGATCATCTTGCGTGCATCACCCTGGGCCAGAACCACGCGGGCTTCGAAACCCTCTGCCATCAATTCAGCAGCCGCAGCCTCGACGCCGGCCTTCTGGGTTGCATATTGTTCGTTGAAAAGATCGTCCGCACCGGATGTGGCGCTGCCGACATCTTCCACCACAGAGACCAGAGTGATCGTAGGCTTGATTTGCCCAAACATGTCTCGGAGCGCGTCCAGCGCAATCCGCGCGTTGCGCGAATGGTCATAGGCCAACATTATCTCCATCTGTCTCTCCAATCTGACACCGCATGCGGGCACTAGGCGTGTTTGAGACAAGGAAGACGGATGTTGTCGGTTTTAAGTTTGATCTGGATCATGAAAAGGTAAAAAGTATAACGAAATAAATGGCTTACATAAATATGTCATTGGGCGCGCCGTGAAAGATCAAGGATTGTTCGGCGCAGAGCAACTCAATGCTTGACAATTATCAATTGATTTGATGAAATTTGTTAACCGTGAAAAAAGAAAGGGAGATGACATGCCCGATTCAGAATACCGGGATATTCGAAAGCTCGATCTCTTTTCGCAAATGGCGGATGCGCATTTCACGGCCCTTATGCGGGGTGCTTACGTGCAGAATTTCCCCGCTCAGATCGAATTGATCACTGAAGGTGAGCCGAGCGATTTTCTTCACATCGTCCTTTCGGGCTCGGTCGATCTATTCTCCGCCTGGAACGGCCGGGATACCAGCATGGCGACTGTTCGCCCGATCTCGACCTTCATTCTTGCCGCGACAATCAAGGACGCGCCCTATCTGATGTCGGCCCGCACGCTGGAAAAAAGCCGGATCGCGCTGATCCCCAGTCAGGATGTGCGCGCGATCTTCGACGCCGACAGCGACTTTGCCCGTGCGATCGTCACGGAACTGGCGCAGTGCTATCGCTCTGTCATCAAGGCGCAGAAGGATCTGAAACTCAGAACCTCGCTCGAGCGGCTCGCGAACTACCTGCTCAGGCAACAAAGGCACTCTGGCGGCGGGGCCGCGTTCGAGCTGGATTTCGAAAAGCGGCGCCTGGCCTCGGTGCTGGGCATGACCCCTGAAAACCTCAGCCGCGCCTTCAAGGGCCTGCAGCCCTACGGCGTGACAGTGACAGGCACCCGTATCACCATCGGGGACCAAGCAGATCTCGAGCGTTTCGCAAAACCCAACCCACTGATTGATGACTTTACAACGTGAAGGACAGACAGATGACCAAATCCATGCCTGGCGCTGCCGGAGACCTCGCCGAAGAGTATCCTGATATCTGGAAGGCCTATGCCGCCTTGGGCAAGGCAAGCGCAGATTGTGGCCCGCTGACGCCCCGGGAAAGGCGTCTCGTGAAGCTCGCGCTTGCCATTGGCGCTGGATCCGAAGGCGCGGTGCACTCTCACACACGGCGCGCCAAATCAGAGGGGATCGAACCTGCAGCGATGACACAGGTCGCAATGCTGGCCATCGGTCCCCTCGGGTTGCCCCGCGCGGTAGCGGCCAAAACTTGGATCGAAGACATCAAAGAGTGACCGTCACGGAAGTGGGCTGACGCCGAATAGGACGGGATGCGCCCAGAGAAGCGTCGCATAGAGAAAAACAGCGGCTACGAGTCGCGCAAGAATATCTCCCGACAAGCGCCAGGACAGGAGCGGTGCCTCTTCAACCAACAGGTGCAGGCGCTGCCAATCCGCCCCCATCTCACGACGTTTTCTGCGGTCTATCAGACGACCGCCAAGAATGGCGAAGGCGGCAAAGGTGCCGAACAGGATCACATGCGCGAGATCCCCGTTCGGCAGGATATGGGCCGCCGCCCAAAGCGCCAGCGCAGCAAGCAGCGGGTGACGCGACCACCGGACGATGCCGGGCCGCGCAGGATCGAACCGGTCGTTGCGCGCGCCACCGAAGGAGAACGGGTTTGGACGCCCTATGGAGAGCGCAAGGATCAGGCAGACCGGTCCCATGACCGTCAGGGGCACATGGACCTGCCATGGCGCCCAATCCCAAAGGGTCACATGCGGCGCGCGGCCTGCCGCCACTATCAGCCATGCCAGCGCCGCAAGTGACAGGGCGGAGTAGGCCAGCGTGAAGCCAGAAACGCCAAGCCGCGCTTGAAGCCAGGGCCTGAGCGGCGGCCGCACGGGCAAGGAATGCGACAGGAAAAAGACGACATAGGCGAGGGAGAACTCAAAGCATCCCATGGATAAGCGCCTCAGATACGTTTGGCGGCGGGCAGGCGCAGCAAAAGCGCACCATAAAGGACGGCGAAACCGCCGAAAGCAAGGATCCAGAACAGCCCCGCCACAGTGTTCAACAGGCCGGAGAATTCAGGCCATACGCCGCCTGCGACCCGCGCAAATACGGACAGGATCAGGGCCAGATAGATCGTGACGGTCCCTGCCCCCGCTCTCAGTTCCTGCCCGGTATGGCCAAGCGTGGCGCGTGTCATCACGGCCAATGTCATCAACCCGACCGCACCGGCCATCCAGAAATGCTGCGCACCTGCCATCCCGAAGGACCCCGGAGCCAATATTTCCGCGGCCAGCGCCAAGGCCCCCAGCGGCACAAAAGCATAGCCCGCATGCAGCACCGTCACCAGCGGTTCGGCAAAGGTCCGATGCCCCGCCCAACGGGCCAGTCGCAGCGCGTGCAAGACGCCTGCCAGCGCAAGGGCCGCCCCGGTCAAAGCCCCAAACGGCAGGGCGAACCAGAGCAACAGCGCCAGTGCCAGCACCACCAGCACCACCTTGTCGAAGGACTGCATCGGCGCCACGGGCAGGACTTTGCCGCGCCGTTTCACAAGCCAGTTGCGGGTGAAGGACGGCACTACACGGCCACCGATCACGGCGATCATCATGATGCCCGCGCCAAGGCCCAGACGCAGGCCGTAGCCTTGCGCCGCGTAACCGCCCTTTGCCGCTTCCCAATGGAAAAAGGCGTTGCCAAGAATGAAGACCCCCAGCATCGCCAGCACGACCAGATTGCGCCAGTTCTTGCCCGCCACGATCTCGCGCGCGATGAGAGCCGCAAAGACAACCGGAAACGCCAGATCGGCCACGGCCACCAACACATCTGGCAAACCGGCTGAGACCGCAACCGCCACACGCCCCACCAGCCAAAGGCCGGCAAGCATCCCCAACCGCCAGCCGACGATCGGCAAGCGCCCGGTCCAGTTCGGCACAGCGGTCAAGAGGAACCCCGCGACGACGGCGCCCAGATAGCCGAACAGGAATTCATGCGCGTGCCAGGAAACGGGGTCAAACGTGGTGGGAAGCATCAGGTATCCCGACAGCATCGGCACCCAGAGCGCCATCGCCAGCACGGCCCAGACTGCTGCGCCGAAAAAGAACGGGCGGAACCCGAAGGTCAGGATCGCAGGGCCGGTCCAGGCGCGCATCTGCTCGGTCGTGGTCGTCATCTGTCTGTCCTTGCTTCTGCACTCGTTGCCGCGACGCCGTCCTCGGTCAGGATCAGGTCGAGCGGGATGTCATGGGGTTGCGGAAAGATCGTCGGCAGACGCGCGGCGAAAAGGGCGATGCCGATGGTCAGAGGGCGCGGCACCAGCGCGGCCAGCGTCCGGTCGAAATAGCCGCCGCCCCAACCAAGCCGGAAACATGCCTTGTCCCAACCGAGACAAGGAGCGAGCGCGGTCTCGGGCGTCAGTTCGTCGGCCTCAGGTGGGGGAGCCGGGATGTTCCAGTCGCCGCGCACCAGTTTCGTTTCGGGCGTCCATCGGCGAAACACCAGCGGGGCCGCGCGGGTCTCGACGACTGGCAGGGCGATGGTCACCCCCGCGTGGTGCAGATTGGCCAGGGCAGGGCGCAGGTCGGGTTCCCCCTTGATCGGCCAGTAGCCGGACAGGACGCATCCGCGCCCCACCCCGCGGTCGCTCAGCACCCTCCCCAGATGCCCCGCGATCCTGTCCGAGCCCTGCGCCCGCCCAGCTTGTCCGAGGCCCTCCCGCAGCCCGGCAAGCCGTGCCCGTTCGGCCCGGCGCCAGCGTGCAACATCGCGCCCCTGCTCGGGATCAGCGCCAAGCGGGTCGAAATACGAAGGGCAAACCTCTGCCGCCATGCAGGGCGGCGAGGCATATGTCCCGTCCTTGGTCATCTTGCAGACTCGAACCGGGGAAAGAGGACGTCGTTCTCCAGCGCGATGTGATCGGCCAGTTCATTGAGCAGCGTCGCCGTGCCGCCATAAAGCGACCGCCAGGACCCGCAGGCGTGTTCGGGCGGTGTAAGATCGCCTGTCAGCTTGCGGATCAGCGAGATGGATCCGGCGTGATCGTCATGGTCGGCGCGCATGACCGCAATGGGGTGTTCGATGCCCGCCCCGCCACCCGCGCGCATCGCCGGAAACAGGATCATTTCTTCCTTGGTCATGTGATCTTCCATCTCGCGCTCCAGCATGGTCAGGGCATGGGCAAGCCCCTTGGGGGCGTCAGGATCATCGGCGTGAACCTGTTCGACACGGCTCGCAAGAGGGATCAGCGATGCGAGGTCGGCCCTGTGCATGGCGTGATAGTTGGTCAGAATGTGATCGATGAGGGCGCCGGTTTCCTGCGGCACTGCGGCGGTGGCATCGTCGTCCATGGCACGTCCATTCTGTGGTGAGTCGTCTGAGTTAAGCGAATTGGTATTTGATTTACCGATTAGACCACAGTAATACGCATTGTAAATACCAAATCAGGATCGCGACCATGCGCCTCACTTCCTTCACAGATTACGGGCTGCGCGTGCTGATGCGCATGGCGGGCACACCTGACCGCGCCTTCACGGCTGCCGACCTTGCCGCCGAGTTCCGTATCTCGCGCAACCATCTGGCCAAGGTGATCTCGGCGCTTGCCGCAGCAGGTCTTCTGGAAACCCGGCGCGGCGGCGGGGGCGGAGCGATGCTGGCCCGCGCGCCTGCGGACATCCGCTTGGGCGATGTGGTAGCGATCCTCGAGGCCGATCAGGCGCTGGTGGAGTGCTTTGCCGCCGGGGCCCACGCCTGCACACTGACCCCGCACTGCCGGTTGAAGGCGCGGCTGGCCCATGCCGAGGCGGCCTTCATCGATGACCTGAACCGCAGCACTCTGGCCGATTGCGTCTATCGACCGGAAAGCGCCTGACGGGTCAGCAGTTGTCGGGCCATCAGCGCGATCGCGCCCCAGACCGCGCTGCGCAGGGCCATGGCGTAAACGGTGCGCATCTCAAAGGCCCCACCCTGTGCGACATGCAGACCGAAGGCCGCAAAGACCAGCAGAGTTGCGGCGAAGATCGCGAGAGACAGAGGATAGGCCCATCGCCGCCCCTGCCACAGGCCCAGGCCCGCCACGACATAGGCCAGTCCAGCCAGTGTGTTGAACCACAGGACGAACAGGACGATCGCCCCTATTTCGAGCCCGCCAAGAAGCGTGGCCCCGCCCGACACAACCGTCAGAAGACCGAAGACGACCGCAATACCCGCTGAGATGTGGATCAGTTTACTTTGTTTCTTCATCGAAAACGCCCTCCTGAGCTGTCAGTAGCGTCATCTGCACGTCGAACAGTCGCAGCCCCTCACGGACCAGGGAAAAACCCCGCGCGCCGAGCGTCCAGCGGATGGCGACACCTTGCACCAGCGACGTCAGCAGGATGGCGACATCCTCCGGGCTGACGTCACGGCGCAGGTCGCCCTCAGCCTGAAGATGACGGATCACGGCAACAAGGCGGCTCTGAAACCCCGCCAGTAGCCCCCGGAACACGTCGCGCAGGGCTTCATTGTCCACCTGCAACTCGCGCGAGAACAGGATCGACGGCAGCGCAGGCGTTCTGGATATGGCCGTCAGTTGCGCTCCGATCAGCGCCTTCAGGCGTGCGTGCGGCCCACTGGCCCCGGCCTCGGCTGCGGCCCAATCACACTGCAACCGGTCCGCGATATCCTCGGCCACCGCCAACCAGAGCGCGCCCTTCGTTGGGAAATGTCTGAAAATCGCAGGCTGGCTGATGCCTATGGCGCGCGCAACATCCGTAGTGCTCAGACGGTCAGGCCCGATCTCATCGGCCAGTCGCAGTACCTCGACCACGATCTGCGCCTTACGGTCTTGCGCGCTTTGACGATCAGACATGCAGCACCTCTTGTTAGTTATAACTCACTAACATATACTGTTGATAACCGCAACCTCCATCCCGAGTCGCGCACCTAGACCGAAAGGACCCCCGCCATGCACGTCACAACCGCCCCCACCGGCTATTCCCGCCTGCAGATCGCGCTGCATTGGCTCGTCTTCGCGCTGATCGCGCAGCAATACATCTTCAAGGACGCGATGTCGGCCGCATGGGACCGCATCACCGATGGGCTGGAGGCCGGGTTCGACCCGCTCGTGCTGGCCCATGTGGCGGGCGGCGCGCTGGTGATGATCTTCGCGCTGTGGCGGCTGACCCTGCGCGCCCGGCGTGGGGTGCCCCCGGCCATCGAAGCCAGCAAGGTACAAAGCATTCTCGCAAAGCTCACCCATGTCGGGCTTTACGCGCTGATGATCCTGATGCCACTCAGCGGGTCCGTCGCGTGGTTCGGCGGGGTCGAGGCCGCAGCACAGGGCCACAATGTGTTGAAGATTGTGCTGCTGGCATTGGTCGCCCTGCATGTGGTCGGCGCGCTCTACCACCAATTCGTGTTGCGTGACGGGACGCTGGCGCGGATGCGCCGGGCACAGGGTTGACTCTGATGCGCCTCGCCCCCCTCCTTGCCGTGCCGCCTATAGCTCTTGGGATCGCCGCAGCGGTCTGGATGATCGCCTCGGCCCCCGGCCCCGCGCAGATTGACGGGCGCGCGCCCGCCCTGCCCGTCCGGGTAATGACCGTCGCGGTTGAGGATATCCGCCCGACCGCCACGGCCTGGGGCAACCTGCGCGCCGCCGACAGTTGGGTCGCGGTGGCCGAGGTACAAGGTGAGGTGATCTGGCGCCATCCCGATCTAGAACCAGGTCGCCTGATCCCCGAGGGGACCGAGGTGTTGCGGATCGACCCCGCCGATTACCAACTGGCGCTCGCGCAGTCTCAGGCCGATCTGGCGGCGCTTGCCGCCGAAAGCGCACAACTGACCGCCGAGGCGGCCAACACGGCCCGCATCCTGGATCTGGAACGCGCGCGCCTCGCGCTGGCCGAGGCCGATCTGACGCGCACCCGGACATTGGCCGAACAGGGCACCGTCCCGCAATCGCGCGTCGACGAGGCCGAGCGTGCCACGCTTCTAGCCCGCCGGACGGTCGCGGAACTGGAAAACGCGATGGCACTGATCCCGCCCCGCGAGGCGCGGATCGTGGCACAGGTCGCGCGGACACAAGCAGCCATCGACCGTGCGCGCCGGTCGCTGGACCGCACTGTGCTGACGTCCCCCTTCGATCTGCGCGTGACCGAGGTGAACGCAGAGCGTTTCCAGACCGTCGCCCCCGGTCAGGTCGTGATCCGCGGCGACGGGATCGCGGCGGCCGAGGTCGTGGCGCATCTGCCGATCGACAGCTTTCGCCGCCTGATCGGAGATGCAATAGAGGACATGACCCTCGCCGACATGATGCGCGATGGCCCGTCTGCATTGATCGAGGTGACGCTCAGCCCGCTTTCCGACCCGACGCAGATCTGGACCGCTCGTGTGGCCCGGATCGAGGGCGCGCTGGATGCCCGCGCACGCACCGTGCCAGTCGTGGTCAGTGTTGATGATCCCTATGAGGGCGCGGACCCGCCTCGACGTTTGCCACTGGTGCCCAACACACAGGTGCAGATCGGCTTTTCGGGCGCTCCCATGTCAGGCCTCATTGCGATCCCCGAGGCAGCATTGCATGGCGGCATGGTGCGTATCCTTGGACCCGACGACCGGCTGGATTTGCGCCCAGTCACCGCCGCCTTCGCGCAAGAGGGCCGCGTTGTCATTACAGACGGCCTGTCCCCCGGCGACCGCATGGTGATCGACGACATCGCCCCGGCCCTGCCCGGCATGGCCCTGACCCCGGTCGAGGCCGCACAATGATCCGCTGGTTCACCGGCCACCCGACGGCGGGCAACCTCCTGCTCTTGCTGATCCTTGCCGCGGGCGCTTTCGCGGCCCCCGGCCTCCTGCGCGAGACCTTCCCCGATTTCCGCGCCGTCGAGGCCGAGATCACCGTGCCCTATCGCGGTGCTGCCGCCGAGGATGTGGAGGCCGCGATCTGCGCACCGCTCTGGGACGGGGTGCAGGGTGTCGAGGGGCTCGAGACACTCACCTGCACCGCGCAGACCGGCCGCGCCCGCGCCGTGGCGACCATGGCGCCGGGCAATGACGCACTGCGCTTCGTCAATTCGCTGCGGACAGAGGTTTCGGCCATCGACAGCTTTCCCGACCGCGCCGATCCTGCCGTGGTGCGCGAGCTGCACCGCTCCGATCCCGTCACATCAGTCGCCATCTCGGGCGAGTTGCCGCTGGGCGAGTTGGATCTTTACGCCGACGCCCTGTCGGACCGCCTGACCGCCCTGCCGGGTGTCGCCCGCGTGACGCGCGGGGGTCTGGGTGCCCGGACACTGTCCATCACGCCGGACCGCGCCGTGCTGGACAGCCACGGCCTGACGCCTGCCGCATTGGCCGCCGCCATCGCCGCGCAGAACATCGATCTGCCCGCCGGAACGCTGGAGGGTCCGGGCGCTGACCTGACCCTGCGCTTCACCGCCGAGCGCGATACGGCAATCACCCTTGCGACCATCCCCGTGCTGGTTTTGCCGAATGGCGCCACCCTGACACTGGGTGACGTGGCAGTGATCGAGGAACGCTTCGAGCCGCCGCAGGACCGCGCCTTTGTCGATGGCACCCCGGCCATCGTGATCGACGTGGCGAAGTCACTTGATGCCGACGCACTGCGCGTGCTCGACGGGGTCGCGGCGCTGGTGGCCGACGAGGCCGCACGCCTGCCCGACACGATCATGGTCGAGGTGCTGCAGGACGTTACATCCATCATCCGCGACCGGCTGGTGATGTTGGTGCAGAACGGGGTAATCGGCCTTGTGCTGGTCGTCGCTGTCATGAGCCTGTTCTTCCGCCCCGGTTTCGCAATCTGGGCTGCGATGGGCCTGCCCGTGGCCTTTGCTGGGGCCTTCGTCTGGATGGCGCTGACAGGGCTCAGCCTGAACATGATGACGCTGGTGGCGCTTTTGATGGCGATCGGGATCGTTATGGACGACTCCATCGTGATCGCGGATTCCATTGCGGTGCATGCCGCCAAGGGTGCCACTATGGACACCGTGGCGGCAGGCGTTGCCGCCGTGACGCCCGGCGTCGTCTCATCTTTCCTGACCACGTTGGCGGTCTTCCTGCCCTTGGCCTTTCTGGCAGGCGAGTTGGGTGCCGTGCTCGAGGTTCTGCCGGTCGTGTTGCTGGCTGCGCTCGCCGCGTCGCTGATCGAGGCCTTTTTCATCCTGCCCCATCACCTGAAAGGCGGGATGAAGGACACCGCCCCGTCCCGCTTCCGCACGCGCTTCGATGCAGGCTTCGACAGCTTGCGCGAGCGGGGCGTGGGCCGTCTTGCCGATGCCGCGATCCGCTGGCGCTGGCTGGTTGCGGGGCTGGCCATCGGGGCCTTGATCCTGACCGTAGGTGCCCTGGGCGGCGGCGTGGTCAAGCGCGAGGCGATGCCCGAGATCGACGGCGACGTGCTAGAGGCGCGGCTGATGCTGCCTGCTGGCACACCGCTTTCGCGCACGACCGAGGCCGTCGCACAGGTCGAGGCCGCGCTTGACCGCGTGAACGCCCGCCTGACCCCCGAACAGCCCGAGGCACAACCGCTTGTCATCCGCCGCATCACGCGCATGGGCCGCAACCTCTCGTCAGGCGAGAGCGGTGCCCATGTAGCCACCGTCGCGGTGGACCTTCTGGGGGCCGAGACACGCAGCAGCACGCTGGACGATATCGTCACCCTCTGGCGCGAAGAAATAGGCCCCCTGCCCGGTGTTTCCTCGCTGATCCTGACCGAGCCGGGGATCGGCCCGCAAGGCATTGCGGTCGAGCTGCGCCTGACCCATCCCGATCTCGCCACGCTTGAGGCGGCAGGTCGCGCCACACTGGCCGAGCTGGAAACCTATGCCGGTGTGCGCAACGCGATCCTCGACCTGCGTCCGGGTGCGCCCGAGTTGCGACTGAGCCTGTCGCCGGGGGCCGAGGCCCTTGGGCTGACCGCCACGGATGTGGCAGGCCAGCTCCGTGCTGCCTTCCTTGGAACGCAGCTTACCGAAATCCGGCGGGGCGATCTCGCTTGGGATCTTGAGGTGCGGCTGGCTGATGGTGATCGCGCCACCCGCGCTGACCTGAGCGTCTTCGAGATCGCCCTGCCCGGCGGCGGCACGGTGCCGCTCTCCAGCATCGCGGAAGTCATTGAAGCACGCGGCTGGGGAACGATCACGCGCCGCAATGGCTTGCGCACGCTGACCGTTGCGGCCGATGTGGACGGTCGCATCGGCAATGCCGACGCCATTACCGCACGGCTGGCCGCAGGTTTCTTGCCTGACCTTGTCGCCGCCACCCCCGGCCTGACCTTTGACATCGGCGGCCAAGCCGCCAATTCGGCGGAAACCGTCGCCTCGATCCTGCGCGGGTTCCTGATCGGGCTTGTGGGCATCTACCTTGTGCTCAGCTTCCAGTTCCGAAGCTATATCGAGCCACTGATCGTGATGATCACCATTCCGCTGGCGTTTCTGGGTGTGATCTGGGGCCATGTCCTGATGGGCTACAACATCTCCATGCCGTCGCTGGTGGGCGCAGCGTCGCTTGCGGGCATCGTGGTGAACAACGCCATCCTGCTGGTCGGCGTCATCAACGCCCGCCGCGTCGAGGGACTGTCCGCTGCACTGGCTGCCGGAGAGGCCGTACGGTCGCGGTTTCGCCCGATCTTCGTCTCGGTCTCGACCACGATCATGGGCATGGCGCCCTTGCTGCTGGAAACATCGACCCAGGCCCAGACGCTCAAGCCGCTGGTGATCTCGGTTGTCTTCGGGTTGCTGGCGGCAACGGTCCTGATCCTGTTGGTGTTGCCCGCATTCTACGCAGCGCTTGAGGATGTTCGGCCAAGAAAACAGAACAATTCAGCGGGCAACGAAGGTCACTGATCGCACGAGTGCTCCAACGAAACAGACAGAGTCCTAGCTTGCACCGGGGGTGTGGATGTCAATGCGCGACGACACATCAAGCGGCGCGTCAGTGCCTCCGCGCGAGCATGGCGAGGTAACCGTGGGCTTAAGCCCACGGGTCAATCTCAACCAGCACCTGAACCTCGTCCCCGTCGATTTCATCGGCGGGGACGGCGCCGAAGGTCCCATCCCCTGCCTGGAAGACGACGATCGAGACCATGAGCGTGGCGGCGAGGGAGGCTGCGAAGGCGTGAGCATCTTTGCGGGACATCTGTTTGGCTCCTGTCTTGGAGGCGGGGGACCATCCCCCGCGCGACAGGACCTCGAAGGCCCGAATACTGGCTGACATCACCGGGTGCGTTCGGACTTGCTCCGAATCCGGCCGGCGGCACGGGCTTGCCCGTAGTCCGACCCCTCGTGGGTTGATCTCGAAGACAGAATTCGGGGCAAGGAAGGGAATGGCGAGCGGGGGATGGTCCCCCAACGTCAGGAGCCGGTTGTCCCGCTGATGCTTGGAACGCCGACAGCCTCCCGGCCAAGATCTTGGTTGAAGACGTCCTTCCTTGGGGATGGTTCCTTTGGTGCCCCGCGAACTCAAAGGACAAGGTTGTGATGGTTGAGAGGCCCGCGCTGAGGCGGGCCCCTCGGTTTCAGTTGGGTTCAGGCGGCCAGGTTCGCGCCCCCTGCCCTTTCGCCCTCTTCATCGCCGACGATTTCAAGTCGCGCGTTGCGGTATCCTTCCTTGGCGATCCAAAGCTCGGCCGCGGTGATGGATTCCGCCAGATGCAGCAGCTCGGTGTTGCCACCGAAGTCCAGAAGCACGCGCACCTGCCCGGGCTTCGGCTCCTCGGCCACCTCGAAGACCAGAGCGCTGTCAGCCGAATGGCTGCGCATGATGGTGACGAGGATGACCCCGTCAGAGGCGAAATTGCCCTCATGCAGCGTGAACGACGCGGGAGCTGTCCATGTCGGATAGGGCCGGGGTGGTTCCTTTTTCACAAGACGGCCCACGCCGTTCGAGCGCTCCCAGGCTGCGAGCTTCTTCGTGAAGCGTGCCGGCGGTTTGGGACTGCCGTCGGTGTAGCGAATGAGCGCCCCGAGGGGTGCTGTGTCGATGATGGTTGTTGCAGACATGATTCCTCATTCCGAATGCGGATATTCACATTTATCCTATTGATATTGTTACGTTATAGGGTGATTGGGGGCGGAATGCCCGCCCCCTGCTGGAACAGGTTATTCCGCGGCCAGCATCGACGCGCCTTCAGCAGGCAGATCATCCGTCAGGAATGCGGGAAGGTCAGCTTCACTGACGCTGTCGGCCACTTCGGCATCCGCCCCCTGCCCTTCGGCACAGTCCTCACCCTCCAGCGCCACGAGATCGACACGGCGCAGGACCTCGGGCAACCAGCCGCTGCCCTTCAGCAGGCGCTCAGCCTCACTGGCCATCTCGCCTTTCTTCAGGTGATCGAGGAGTTGGGCAGTCCCCTCCCCTTTCGCCTCCCGCACGGCCTCGAGGATGCGGGCCTTTGGCACGCGGTTGAGATAGGTGTCCACCGTCGGCTCCCAGCCCGCCTCGACCATATCGAGACCTGTCGCGCGCGCCACGTGATCGGCATGCGCCATCCGCCGGGTCAAACCGCCTGCAGAGATGCCTGCTCCGTAAGGATTCACCTTCTCATGCAGCGCGTTGACGCCGAAGCTGAGGCAATGCGCCAGCAGTGCCAGACGGCTGCCCTGGTCGAGGACCGTCAGATAGTCCCAGAGTGCTGCATCGTCGCCAAGCGGCAGATCGGCTTTCCATTCAGCGTGACGCTCGTCGACCAGCTTTGCCACCACGCTGTCCTTCAGATCGGGCGCCTGCGCCGACATGTAGACGTGACGCACGGATGCCTCGAGACAGCTTCCTGAAGCAGAGGAGGTGCGGAAGGTGTCCGTCACCAGCTTCAGCAGCAGCAGCGTCAGCGCGACATCCGGCGAGCGCCCGATTGCTTCACGCAGCGCCAGCGTCCGGTGGGCCGTCAACTCCATGACCAACCGCTCCGGCAGTGGCTTCAGCGCCCCGTCATCCTCATCCTCCGGCAGGTCGCCGCCAATCGGCTGGCCTCCCGACATGATGACGGTTCCGACATGAGCGGCACTGCCATGGCCATCGGTGAGATCACGATCATCCCCCTGCCCCGCCACTGCAGGATCAGTGGCATCCTGGACCGCGGTCTCCTCAACGGGCTCATCCTCTGGACGCACATATCCGCGATAGACTGCCAGCGCGCCGTAGCGGTCGAGCGTGACGAACGCCCCTGCCCGCCCGATCTCCTCCGCGTCGAAGATCAACGGCCGAGTCTCAATCTTTTCCATCTCCGCTTCCAACACGCCAAGCCGCGTGTCTATCTCGTCAGGCAATTCATCCTGACCCGCGTATTCCTCTTCCAGCGCCCGATACTCGGCGAGCAGCTTGGCATGGGCCGCACCTTCGTCATCCGTCATTGGCGCCGGATCACCGGCCAGGGACCGCAGGCCGTGGCTGTAGCCGTAGGGCAGGTCCAGTGCGACCTCGATCCACTTCCAGCCCTCAACCGCAACCGTCTCAGCCTCGGCCTGGAGTTTTTCCACCACCAGCCGATCGAGCAGGGCAGGGTCTTCGAGCCACCCGCCGTCATCGCCTTGGAACAGGTCATGCAGCATCGTGCCACCCGCCGCTTCATAGGCCTCAACACCCACAAAGACCGCGCGCCGGTCAGACGCCCGGACCGAGGTCTCGGTCAGCATGCGCCGGATCTGGAACGGCTCCTTGTTCCAGGATGAATGGATCACATCCCAGACCTGAACCTGACGCGCGTGATCAGGGTTCACGGTGAAGGCCATGAGCTGCTCCAGCGTCATGCCATCCTCGGCATAGATCTCAAGCAGGGCAGGGGCGACGGAGGCGAGCTTCAGGCGCTGCTTCACGATCTGCGGTGTCACGAAGAAGGCGGCAGCAACCTCTGCGTCGCTCTGGCCCTTGTCCCGCAGCGCCACAAACGCGCGGAACTGGTCGAGCGGGTGCAGCGCGACGCGCTGCATGTTTTCTGCAAGGGAATCGTCTTCGGCGAGGATCGCGGACCCCGCATCCCGCACGATGCAGGGAATGGGCGTGGTCTTCGCCAAACGCTTCTGTTTCACCAGCAGGGACAAAGCCTGGAATCGGCGGCCTCCCGCTGGGATCTCGAACTTGCCGGTCTCGGTCCCATCATCATTCAACACGTGCCGCACGCTCAGGCTCTGCAAGAGGCCACGGCGGGCGATGTCTTCGGCCAGTTCTTCGACGGACACGCCAGCCTTGATGCGCCGCACGTTGGCCTGGCTCAGAACCAACTTGTCGAAGGGGATATCCCGCGAAGGGGACAGAGTGATTTTCTGGACAGCTTTCGTCATCAGATCTTCTCCACGACGGGCGCCGGAAGCCACTCTCCCGATCTCACTTCCCGTCACCCTCAAACCAACACTCCTTTCACTCTCGATGACCTTATGGTTGGAACTATCCGGGAAAATTCGCCGGAGCATCGAAGACTACGCTCAATCACAAGCTGGTTGAGTGAGCGTGATAAGACCATCACGTCTTTTGCCTCATCATTGCGTCTAGGTAGGCGTTGGTGTTCCTCACCTGTCCTGCGCTGGCTCTCAAAATTAATTCGTCGAGCGCAATAAGGAGCAGCCCTGGACCTCTTTCTCTTAGGTGTCTCATGATCCTGCCTTGTTCTATTCTCAGCAATTTCCCAACATCAGCCAACATGTTCACAACGGATTGATGGTTTCTTGGTTCATGTGGGAAGAAGTCCGATATGTTTTTCAGGTCCGTCCAAGCGATAGTTGTTGGATCTCGGCGTTCCCTAAAACCAGAACTGCTGTGTGCACCTGTAGTTTCCTTTTTTATATTCAATCTTGTGGGTTCTACGTGCCGGACATTTTGTCCGTCGTCGCCGGACATTTGGTCGGGTATCGTTTCCTGAGCTTCACGGTTTCCGGCCGGAAACTCTCTGATGGTCGCTCCGGCCAACTCTGCCAACTTCGTGATAAGTTCTATGATTTCTTCGGCTTTGAGAGTTGCACGGCGTAGGATGTTGCGCACGTTTTGGAGAAATGTGAATGTCTCATCATCGTTTGCTTGGCGCAAAGCTTCGACACGAAGAGCCAGCGCCTCCGCCCTAAGCGACCGTAGCTCTTCCTGATCGTCGACAAGTTGTTTTGCGTGTTCTGTGAGCTCACTTTCCCGATCAAACATTGGCTGTAGATCGAAGCCAAAGGCATCTCTGATCAATCCACCGTAGCGAAGTGGGAACCGTTTGCGGGTTGCGCTATCCCTACGTTGGATCAAATTGGCGTCCACGAGGCGTCCGATACACCGTCGGATCGTTCTCTCGTTCAGACCGTTCGTTCTCTCAGACAACGATGCGTTTGAGGGGAAGACGGTAGTCATTGAAGCTGTTTGTCCGGCCTTCTTCGGCATGAAGCTGATTAAGGCCTGCAGTGTCACAAGATCATTTGGTGTCAAACCGAGTTCTTTGCGAAGCGTTCGGATCGGCTCGATGACCCTGTACGGGTTCGTACAGGGCAAAGGAGATCGTTCCGCCACGGCGGGTGTGTGAGAAAATACCTGTCTCATGGTGATGTCGGCTGAAAAAGCTTCCCCGTTCACCGCGAACGGTGTTGAAAACGATTCGGCTTCGGGGTATCAATCAGGTGTCTAAGCTAATCGAGGCCCTTCGGAAGCACTGCTTTCGGGGGGTCTTTCCTTTTCTGGCCTGTCCTCCTTTCTGCTCAGTTTTCGTTATCGTCTATGTCAGGACCATCAAGATCCTGATCCTTACCGGAGACTGGGTTACCTATGGGTTCCATTTTCTCTGGGGTATTGTTCTGTCCGGGACCAGCAGCCTTCGCATTCGCCAACGCGAGAAGAGCGGACTCTGGATTCTCAGAGATCCACTTGTGAAGCCCGTCATCTCCGTTCTTGACGGTGATGATCACGTTTCTCTTGGTGACCTTCACCATCCCGAGTTCTGTCTGGATTGCCGGTGGGGCAGGGGGCTTGTGCTGTTTCAGGAGCCCTTCGAACACCGCAAAGCGTTCGTCGGAGGTCTTGCCTGAACCTCTGGATTCCATGAGAGCATCATGGAATTCTCGGTTTCCGGCCGGAAACCCTTCATCTCCAGAGAAGCCAAGGCTCTCATAAGACTTTGCGGCAGCATACCAACGATCCCGTCCAACCCCGGGTGCCGCCCCGATCTTTTGGATGAGTTCAGTCGGAATACAGGAAGTGACTTGTTTCATGCGAGCAAGTCCCGTGAGCTTGTCACCGGCTTTTCTGGCTTTCTGATCGATGTTGAGGGCGTCACAGACCAGCCCCTCATCCTTGCCGGACTCTATGAGAGAACGTGCAAACAGGGCTTTTTCAATCCAGCTGAGGTCTTTTCGAAAGCTGTTCTCTTGGCCTTGTGCAAGAATCGCTTGATCCTCATCCAAGCCTCTGATGAGAGCCTTTGCAGGCTTGCCGATAAGTCGAAGGGCAGCTAATCGCCTGCGCCCATAGATGATCCTGTATCGCCCCCCTTCGGGGCTTAGAAGTATCGGGATAAGCTGTCCCTGCTTGTCAATACTTTCAGCCAGTTCCCTGATGTCATCTTCTTCATCCAGGGCCAGACGATCCTGGAACTCGGAATCATCAATAAGGTCGGTACTGATTTCTTGAATTGAAGATTGTGCCGCATCCTGAAGAGAACGGGCCATTCCCGAAAGGGCAGGCGCTCGTGACTGGGTTCGAGTCGGAGAAATCGACGAGTTCTCCTGCTTTTCTTCATCCTCGGGAATGTCGAATGTGACTTTGCGGGCCATTACTTGCGCCCCCATGCCGTTTTGATGAGCCCTTCGACCTCCGCCACAACCCCGTTGATGGACTCGATAGCCCGATCGTACGTCTGGCGATGAAAATCCGTTCTGGCGATCTCGAACAGTGTCTGTTGCGTGAGCCCAGCGTCAGAGACTGCAGAAGATTTCAGGAAAGGCTGTGTAAGAACGTCATCCGTGAACATGGTCCGTAGGAATGCCGCCATCTGGGTTTGGGGGCCGTCATTTGGCTCGAAACGAGTGATTAGAAACCTCATGAAGTCCCAGTCGGGCGATGCGCCCACATCAGCAATTGTTGCCATTAGGCTGGATGTGAGCTGCAGGAATTGGGCCATCGAGGCGACGTCAAGCATGCTAGGAATGACAGTGACGACAAGGGATGTCGACGCTACCAAAGCTGATAGTGTGGTAAACCCGAGTTGGGGTGGGCAGTCGATGACGACAATGTCGTAGTCTGTCTCGACTTCATTAATGCAAAGGGCAAGCCGCTGATAGAACGGCGGCCTGATATTGTTTCGAAGGGCGTGTGCGGTTTCGGTCTCGAACTCAGAGAGCAGCAAGCCGGCCGCAGCTAGATCGAGGTTGTGGAAATACGTTTTGCGCACAACGTCTCTAAAGGGGATAGGGTCCTCGTATCGTAGTGCATCGTACACCGTTCCGGCTTCAGGGAAGTCGATTTCCGGCCGGAAACCGAACATGGTGGTCATTGAAGCTTGCGGGTCGAGATCGATTGCCAGAACTCGATAACCGTCAAGGGCGAGCTTTTGGGCCAAATGGATCGCCGTTGTCGTCTTTCCTGCGCCCCCTTTGAAGTTGGCGATCGAAATGATCTGGATATGCTCCCCTTCCCGACGACGAGGAACGATATGCTGGAACTTGGTGCTTGACCGGGCAATTTCGTGGCGCGCTATGTCGATCTGCTCTGCAGTGTAGAACCTGCGGCCGCGGGCATCCGTCTCGATGTCACCGAGATCGAGCTTGTCCTCGAAGAACATCTTCCGCAGAAAATCCTGGCTTACCCCGAGGATCTGAGCAACCTCCGTGGATGAGAACCGTCTGAGAGCCTTTCGTTCATCAGGTAGAAACGACTTGCGCATATTCACATCAAGCGATTTGCTTAGACGTGTCGCCATCGTTTGGATCTTTTGATCCATTCTGATCCGCTGCTCGTTCATGCCCGTCCCGCCGCCCGTCTTCCGGGTCTATCTTGAGAAGGAACGCAAAACCGCCGGAAACTGATGGTTAGCGTTCTTCCGCAAAAATGTCAGGAAAGCGTTTGACAGGCAAGGATTTTTTCAAATGGTGGGCCGGCACCCGATGAAATCATTGATTTACAATGACTTATCATATTTCGTGGCTCCAGAGCGTCAAGCGCTTGTGTCGCTGCCATCTCTTAAACGCAAGATGTACCCGATTCACATAGGTGGTTTTGCTTCCAAAGACCGAATCTGAGTCTCTCAAATCATTCCCAGCTTCTCGGCCCGCTCCAACAGCATCTTCACCGACGAAGGCTGCCAGCTTGTCCGCCCGCGGGGCGTGCGCTCGCGCATCGCTTCCAGCCGGGTGCAGATCGCCTTAAGCGTGATGTCGGGATCCGCCCCCTTGATCGCAGCAACGATGGCGGGCAGGCGGTCGTCGGTTTCGCGGCGCCCGGCGCGGGCCAGCACCTCGGCAGACAGGAAGCCGTCGCGGACATAGGCCTTCACAGCGCGCAAGAGACGGCTTTGGGTCCAGCGACGCGCCTCGGGCAAGGGGCCGTTGATGATGCGCACCACGTCCTCCCAAGCCAAGTCGGGGCGCAACCGTCGCACATGGGGCACCCAGTCCTGGGCAGTCTCGTTCAGCCGCTCCATGTAGCCGTCCTGTCGTGCAAGCCGCACCTTGCGTAGCGCAGCCGGATCCCGGGCGCGCAGGCCAGGGTTTCCGCCGACCCGCCCCTTGGTGCGCGCGCTGGCAAGCCCAGCCTTGGTGCGTTCGCGGATCAGGGCGCGCTCGAATTCGGCGGCTGCACCCAGAACCTGCAGCGTGAACTTGCCTTGCGGGGATGCGGTGTCGATCGGGTCCTGGATCGAGCGGAAGAAAGCACCCTTGGCCTCCAGCCGCTCAATCACCTCCAGCAGATGCGACAGCGACCGCGCAAGCCGGTCGATGCGCACCACCACCAGCGTATCGCCCTTGCCGATCCGTTCCAGCACCCGCGCCAGCACAGGCCGCGCACGATCACCGCCAGAAGCCTGCTCCTCATGGATCTCGGCGCAGCCTGCGGATTTCAGGGTCTGCGACTGGGGCAGGGGGGTCTGATCCTCGGTCGATACTCGCGCATAGCCGATCAGGGGCATCAAAACAGGCCGTTTGCAGTTTCATATACCGTCAATAAACGACCGTTTGTAAACGAATGCAAGGGCGCTTTCTTTGGCCCTGCTCAATGGAAAGCCCTTGGTTTCTATACAGTGAGCGCGATCAGAGAGCCCTCGCCGACCATCGCCTGCGCGTGCTATATAAGGAGTGTGAGCGCACTCCGACAAAACCCTTGGGTAAAGTGCAAAAATTAGATATTTTGCACATATGAAGCCCCAAGACCCTGTCTTTTATGGTAAATGTGATGCTCACTTTCTCGACGCTGAGGAGGTGGAACAGCGGTCTGAGGACGATCTTTGGTTCCTGCCCGGCCCCATGGAAGAGGAGCTGGAGTATTTGCCGCCCGGACCACGGGCCGAACCGCGTGAAGCCGAGGTCCTCGACGATTGGCGGAAAGCAGAGGCGGGTCATGCCGCGCGTCTTGCCCGTGTGGCCGGTCGCCTCGGCGCACTGGATGACCGGGTTAAGCGCGGCCCGGAAGGATGGCGGCACAGGCTTGCCCTGATCGAGGCCGCCGACCTCAGCTGGTTCGCGGGTGACCGCATCGGCCCGGATCGGCTGGCGCTCTGGATCTCCATGCGCCTGTCGGGGGTGCAGGACGACACCGCCGCGTTAGCGCGTGTCGGTTGGGCGGTGCGGCGGCTGACAGGTGGTCCGGGACCGGAGGTGGACCTTTCCGCCTTCCTTGACCGCCGCGACCCCGAAAACCTCGCCGATGAGGCCGAACCGTTTGCAGATCGCGCAGACGGTTGGCTGGACCTGACGGCGCAAGCTGCGGAACTGCATCCGATCACCCGTGCCTGCATGGGCTTTCACCTCTGGAGCCTCGCGGGTCTCGGACAGCAGGGCGATCGAATGGAAGCGGCAGTCACTGCGGCGCGAATCGCGGTGAGCGATAGCAAGGGGGCAGTCTTTGCGCCTCTTGCCATGGGTGGGGCAGGGGGGCTGCGCGCTGGCGGCTCACCCGCTGACCGTCTGGCCCGGTGGCTTGAAGGGATGGAGACCGCCTGCCTGACCGCAATGCGGCACCTTGACGATATCGAGGCATGGTCAGCACGGGCAGAAACCGAGATGAGCCCGCTCTCGGGCCGCACGCCCCCAGCTTTGTGCGCTGTTCTGACCGAATGGCCACTTGTCTCAGCCCCGATGGCCGAGGCTCTGACCGGTGCTAGTCGCGCCGCCGTCCAGCGTAACCTTGCCTGGATGGAGGAAAAGGGTCTGGTCCGCGAGATGACCGGGCAGGGGCGGTATCGGATGTGGCGTGCGGCAAACTGACGGTACTGAACGGGACCTCACCGGTTGGGTCACAGGATCGACACGCCATTCATGACTTTGCTCAAGCTGTGCAAGACGATGATCCGGAGAACGCAGATGCGGTAGGGGATCAGGCGCTGGAAAGCGCACTCTCCGACGGAGACCGCAGGGTTTGACTGTCCTTTGGTCGAGCCCTCCACCCAGTCGCCCATGAATTTGCTTGCATCGGCATTTGCGAAAGCATATCGGTAAACGACGATAGGCGATTTTGAATGAGGCCAAGATGACGGTTCTCCAGCAAGACCTTGAGGACATGAGAATGGCGGCGATAGCCAAGGCCCTGGGGCATCCGGCGCGGTTGAGGATATTGCGGCTGCTGGCACGGACACCTGGTTGTATTGGCGGCGATATTGTCGAGGCTGTCGGCCTGGCGCAGTCCACGGTTTCCGAACACCTTCGTATCCTGAAGGAGGCGGGCGTCATCGAGGGGCAAATCGACCCGCCGCGGGTCTGCTATTCGCTCAGCCCCGGGGCCTTGCAGCCGCTGTCGACACTGATTGAAGCACTCGACGTCATTCGCAGCGAAACCGATTGCTGCGTAACCCCTGCTAAAGCCCAAGGGTGATCAATGTCCCTTTTTGAACGCTATCTGTCTGTCTGGGTATTGCTGTGCATCGTCGCGGGCATTGTGCTGGCGTCGCTGATGCCGGGCCTCTTTGCGGCGCTGGCAGCGCTGGAATACGCTTCGGTCAACCTGGTGGTCGCTGTCCTGATCTGGGCGATGGTCTACCCGATGATGGTCGCCGTGGACATCGGCGCGCTGAAAGGCGTGGGCCAGCGCCCCAAGGGCTTGATCATCACAGTGGTCGTGAACTGGCTGATCAAGCCCTTCACCATGGCCGCCCTTGGCGTCCTGTTCTTCGAGCATGTCTTTGCGGGTCTGATCAACCCCGCCGATGCAGGCCAGTATATCGCAGGGTTGATCCTGCTGGGCGCTGCGCCGTGCACGGCCATGGTGTTCGTGTGGTCGCAACTGACCAAGGGCGATCCAAATTACACGCTGGTTCAGGTGTCGCTGAACGATGTGATCATGGTGTTCGCCTTTGCGCCCATCGTGGCGCTGCTGCTTGGCGTGACCGATATCGCCGTGCCATGGGAAACGCTGGTTCTGTCTGTCGTCCTCTATGTCGTTCTGCCGCTGGCGGCGGGCGTTGTCACCCGGTCCCGATTGATGCGCCGCGGTGGAGAGGGGGCCGTTTCCGCCTTCACAGCGCGGATCAAGCCTGTCTCGGTTCTCGGATTGCTGATGACTGTCGTGCTGCTGTTCGGGTTTCAGGGCAGCGTCATCACCGGCAACCCGCTCCTGATCGTCCTGCTGGCCACGCCGATCCTGATCCAGTCTTACGGAATTTTCGCCATCGCCTATTTCTGGGCCTGGCGCTGGAAGGTCCCGCATAAGGTGGCCGCGCCCTGTGCGCTGATCGGCACATCGAATTTCTTTGAACTCGCGGTGGCCGTCGCGATTGGCCTTTTCGGCCTCAATTCCGGTGCGGCGCTGGTGACGGTGGTCGGCGTTCTGGTGGAGGTGCCGGTGATGCTGTCACTCGTCTGGTTCGCCAACCGTACAAGGGAGCGCTTTGCGGCATGAGTGTGGTTATCTATCACAATCCGGACTGCGGGACATCCCGCAACACCTTGGCGATCCTGCGCGCTGCGGGCGTCGAGCCAACGGTGATAGACTACCTGGAGACAGGTTGGACGCCTGCGCAGCTCTTGGGCCTGTTCGCTGCGGCCAACCTGACCCCCCGGGAGGCACTGCGCGTTGCGCGAAGCCCTGCAGAGTCGTTGGGACTTACCGCGCCCGATGTACCGAATGAGGTTCTCCTCGCTGCGATGGTGGAGCACCCGATCCTGGTCAACCGGCCCTTCGTCTGCACGCGCAAGGGCGTTCGGCTGTGCCGGCCGTCCGAAACCGTTCTTGACGTGCTTGACACACTGCCGCCGGGCCCGTTTGCGAAGGAAGACGGGCAGCTCATCATCGATGATCGGGGAAATCGAATTGTCTGACGACCTGACAATGCCCCAGCTTGATGAGCAACACTTCCGGTCCATCGACCGCGAACGCCTGCGGCCCCCGGCCCTCAGCGCGCATCCGCCGCGTATTCTGATCCTCTATGGATCGCTCAGGGCTCGTTCATTCAGCCGACTGTCTGCAGAAGAGGCTGGGCGCATCCTGACGCGGCTGGGGGCAGAGGTGCGGTTTTTCCATCCGTCCGGTCTGCCGCTGGTTGATGATGGGGTCGATGCGAGCCACCCAAAAGTCCGCGAGCTGCGCGATCTGGTGGTCTGGAGCGAGGGCATGGTCTGGTCAAGCCCGGAACGTCACGGCGCCATGACCGGGCTGATGAAGACGCAGATCGACTGGATCCCGCTGTCCGAGGGCGCCGTGCGCCCGACGCAGGGAAAGACACTGGCAGTGATGCAGGTCTCGGGCGGATCGCAGAGCTTCAACGCAGTGAACCAGATGCGGCTGCTCGGGCGCTGGATGCGAATGCTGACCATTCCCAACCAATCCTCGGTCGCAAAGGCATTCCTTGAGTTCGACGAAGCTGGCCGCATGAAACCGTCAGCTTATTACGACCGCATCGTCGATGTGATGGAGGAGCTTGTGAAATTCACGCTTCTGACCCGTGACAGTGCGGACTACCTTGTGGATCGCTATTCCGAACGCCGCGAAAGCGCGGCTCAACTGTCGGCGCGGGTCAATCAATCCGGTCTGTGATTGGCAGCAGCGACCTGGTTCCCGGCCAGGGGAGGGGCCTGAGACCATGGAGTATTCAATCGGTCGACGCACTTTCGTCGGAGCGGGCCTTGCTGCCGTCATCGCTGGTCATGCATCGGCGCAGCCTGTCTTTCGCCTTGGACTGACCCCGGTCTTTCTCGACAATGATGCAGCCATCATTGACGGCCTGCGGCGCGCTTTGTCGCGCGGGATGGGGCGCGAGATCGAACTGGTTCAGCGGCGAACCTATCAAGAAATCACCGGTCTCTTGCTGGAGCGCAGTGTCGATGCGGCATGGCTTTGCGGCTATCCCTATCTGCAACACGCCGATCTGCTGGATCTTGTCGCCGTGCCTGTGTGGCGCGGTGGCCCAAGGTATCAGTCTTATCTCATTGTCGGGACAGAGGACGAGGCAGCAAACCTGACCGACCTGCGCGGTGGCACGCACGCATTTTCCGACCCGGATTCGAACTCTGGCTACCTTGTGACCGCGACCGATCTCCATCGGTTGGGAGAGCAGGTCGATAGCTTTTTCAGCCGGTCCATCTTCACGTTCGGCCATCGCAACGTGGTGCGCGCCGTTGCAGATGGCTTGGTGCGGTCGGGCAGCGTAGATGGCTATGTCTGGGAAGCGCTCTCGGTGATCGAGCCAGAACTCACGTCGCGGACGCGGGTGATCGCCCGGTCGGAATGGCTAGGCTTTCCTCCGGTCTGCGCGCGGCGCGACAGCCTAGGCTTGGAACCGGTTCGGGCCCTTCAGACTGCGTTGATGAGCCTCTCCGAGACAGAGGAAGGCAGAGTTGCGCTCACATCACTCCTACTCGACGGGTTCCAGCTCGCGACAGTCGGCCTGTTCGACGGCATCGCGGACCGCATGGCCGATCTGGAGCCCTGAAGCATGAAGTGGCTTGCCCCCATCCCCCTCTCCATCAAGTTGCCGCTTCTTGCAGCGGCAATGATGGTTCTTGTGGGCACAGTGGCCTCGCAACAGGTATTGCGGTCGCTGGCGCAGGTTCAGGACGCACGGATTCAGGAACTGGCGCGGATGCATGTCGAGGGGTTGTCGGTCGCCCTCGGGCCCTTGGTGCTGCGGCATGACATCTGGGAGGTCTACGATACGCTCGACCGGGCCGCACAGGCTGGTGAGGGGCGCCGAATGGTCCTGACTGCCGTTGCAGATGAGCGCGGACGGGTGCTGGCGGCGACCGACCCCCGGCGCGTTCCGATGGACAGCGATATCGCAGCGCTTGCCGGTGATGCGGTGGCGCTGGATAACCTGTCGGTAGATGGTGCCTCACCTGTTGTCAGCCTTCTCGCGCCATTGACCTATCAGGGGCGCACGGTGGGGCAGATCGCAACCGAACTGGATGTCTCCGACCTATTGTCAGAGCGCCGACAGGCCTTGCTCTTTCTGATCATGGGTAATGCTATTGCCATCGGCCTTTTGTCGACAGTCGGCTTTCTGGCGATACGATGGATGCTCAAGCCCGTCACGACGCTGGCCCGCCAGATGACCGAGACGCAAGGCGAGCCGCATCCCATCCCGGCCTCTGACATCCCGCAGGGCGATGGCGAAATCTCAAGGCTGGCGCGCACCTACAATTCGATGGTTGGCGCAGTGGCGGCCAAAGCTGAGGCAGAAAGGCGCCTTGCAGAACGCGAACGGTTCGTCGCGCTTGGCCGTCTGTCATCATCACTGGCGCACGAGATCAACAACCCGCTGGGCGGGCTTCTGAATGCGACGGACACGATCCGCAGCTTTGCCGACCGTCCCGAGGTGGTGCGACAATCAGCGGACCTGCTCGACCGCGGCTTGCGCCATTTGCGGGATGTCACGCGGGCGACGCTCGACCAGAACCGCATGGACCCCGAAACCCGTATGCTGACCCCCGATGATTTCGAGGACATCAAGCTGCTTATCCAGCCCGAGGTGTCGCGGCTTGCCTTGGACCTTGAGTGGTCCGTCGACCCATCGGCGGTCACAGGGTGCTGCGTCCCCGCAGGACCCGTGCGACAGATCGCGCTCAACCTGCTCTTGAACGCCTGCGCGGCGGCTGGCCAATCCGGGCGCGTCGGGCTGATCGCTTGTGCAAAGGGCGGCACCCTGATCCTCCAGGTTACGAATACCGGGCCCGCCATGCCGAAACCCGCGTTGGACCGTCTGCTTGATGACGGCCCCCTGTCGCCCGGAGGCGGCGTCGGGTTGCGCCTGGTCCGCGACCTCGCAAGAAATCTGGGTGGCGCTATCAATCATGTGCATGAAAACGGCGAAACGCGCATCGCTGTCAGCCTGCCGACATCATGGGAGGCGCACGATGCTGAAGGATAGATACATCGTTCTTGTCGAGGACGACGAGATCATGGGCGGTTCGCTGCTGCAACGGCTGGAACTGGAGGGCGCCGAGGTTCTGTGGTTGAAGCAGATGGTGCGTGCCCTCGGTGCGATCCGCACCCCCAAGAAGCCGATCGACGCAGTGATCTGCGATATTGGCCTGCCGGACGGGTCGGGGGAAGAGTTGTTCTCGACGCTGCTGCGCACCGGCGCGCCGCCGCCCTTCCTCTTCATCACCGGGCAAGGTGGCATCGGTCAGGCGGTCCGGCTGATCAAATCGGGCGCGGCTGATTATGTGACAAAGCCGTTCGAAATGTCAGTCTTCCTCGAACGACTGAGCCTGCTCGTCGAAAACCGCGAAAAACCTTTTCGGGACGATGACTTTCCGCCCGTGATGGGGGTCTCGGTCGCAGCACGCCGGGTCGAAGCGCTGATCGCCAAGGCTGCAACGGAAAGCCAACCTGCGCTGATCCGAGGCGGTCCCGGAACCGGCAAGGACCTGGTCGCCCGACGTATCCATGACCTGTCGGACCGGTCCGCGGCCCCCTTTGTCTCCGTAAATCTCGCCCGCGAGACCCACTCCGAGGCGGCATTGTTCGGCCCCGCCAGCGGGTTCGATGCCGTGGGTGAAGGAACCCTGTTCATCAACGCCGTCAGTAAGATGCCCGTACAGGTCCAGACGCGCCTGTTGAAACGGCTGGATCAAGATTTCGACGGCAGGCTCATAGCGGCCTGTGGCAACGACCTTGAGGGGCTGATCGAGCAGGGCAGTTTCAATTCGGAATTGTTCTACAGATTGGCGCGGATCGAAATCCCGATACCCCCGCTCGGCACTCGCCCCGAGGATGCCGTCTGGCTGCTGCAGCAGCTTTTTCGCAAGCTGGCGCCTCGCCATGCACCGGGGTTGGTCGGCATCGGTGCGCTTTGCGAAGAGGCCGTGCGCAGCCATGACTGGCCGGGTGGCGGCCGGGATCTGCGGGCAAGATTGCTGCGCGGGCTGGCCATGGCGACAGGGCCGCTCTTGCAGCCTTCGGATCTCTTTCCCGAACGGCTTGCAGGGCCGGACGAGATGATGTCCTTGGCCCAAGCCCGTGAAGCAGCAGAGAAGGCACAGATCATTGCCGCCCTCGACCGAACGGATGGCCAGATTGGCGAGGCGGCAAAGCTCTTGCGGATCGCCCGCACGACGCTTTGGGAGAAGATGCAGAAACTTGGGCTGTCGGGATCCTGATAGATCCCGTTGCGTGTGTTCGGATTTCCGAACATCGAATTTTCCAATTTAAAATCATGGGATAGCCGCAGCGCGGCATGCCTCCCTGTGCCGTCGCGCGCACTGAAAGCACGCGTTAGGCTGATGGCAATCATCCAACACTTGATGAGCCAGGGAGGAGTCCAGCCAATGAAGTGCAACAAGTTGGTCGACGCAGGACGTCGACAGTTTCTGAGAGGCGGCGTGATGGCGACGGCGGGCGCCGTTGCAGCCACTGTGATGACACCGGAGCAGGCCAAGGCGCAGGCACTGGCCCGCGTCGATTATCCGGCGAACCGCCTGGCCAACGTCGCTGACCTCGTGGTGAATGAACCGCTTGATGTTGCCTATCCCGATGCCGACAGCCCGGGTGTGTTGCTAAAGCTCGGTCAGGCCGTAGAAGGCGGGGTCGGGCCCGATGGCGATATCGTGGCGTTTTCAGTTCTCTGCCCGCACAAGGGCTGGCTGATGAGCTACTCGGCGGACGACAAGACGCTCAACTGCCCCGGCCACCATTCCCGCTTCGATTGCGAATCCGGCGGTCAGCAGATCTGGGGTCATGCGACCAGCAACCTCGCCCAGTTCCTGCTACGGGTGGATGGCCAGGGCGACATCTACGCCGAAGGCGTGGGCGAGCTGATTTACGGCCGCCTGTCGAACGTTCTGGCATAAGGGAGAGAGATCAATGGCTTACAAGAGACAGATCGACCGTCTGCCGATCATCCCCGCAGACGCAGACGAGTTCAACGTGACCTGCCACTACTGCATCGTCGGATGTGGCTACAAAGCCTACACTTGGCCGATGAACCGCCAAGGCGGCACGGCCCCGAACCAGAACAAATTTGGCGTCGACCTGAGTGAACAGCAGTTCATGGAAACGGAGGCTTGGTATGCCCCCTCTATGTACAACGTCGTCCGTCAGAACGGGCGCGACGTGCATCTGGTGGTGAAACCCGACGCGAACTGCGTGGTGAACTCGGGTTTGGGTTCGATCCGGGGCGCGCGCATGGCGGAAAACCGGCCGTCTCGGGTGACCGGAACGCAACAGCAGCGCCTCAGTGATCCGCTGGTCTGGCGCAACGGTGTCTGGCAACCCACGTCCTGGGACGATGCCCTCGACCTCGTGGCACGGGTGACGGCGAAGGTCGCGGTGGAAAGGTCTGAGGACGACATCGTGGTGTCGATGTTCGACCACGGTGGCTCTGCGGGGGGCTATGAAAACACCTGGGGCACCGGAAAGCTCTATTTCGAGAGCATGAAGATCAAGAACTGCCGCATCCACAACCGCCCCGCCTATAATTCCGAGGTCCATTCCTCGCGGGACATGGGCGTGGACGAGTTGAACTACGCTTACGAGGACTACGAGCTGACCGACACGATCTTCATGGTCGGTGCGAACTCGATGGAGACCCAGACCAATCTTTACTTGAACCACATGGTCAAAGGTCTGCAGTCCGGCGCGAAGATGATCGTCGTCGATCCGCGTCGCACGCTGACCATCGCGTCCTCGGAACAGTATGCTGGCCCCGAGAACGTCCTGCACCTCGCGATTGCGGAAGGCACGGACATGGTGCTGTTCAACGCTCTGCTGACCCATATCGTGGATCAAGGCTGGGTCGATGCGGAGTTCATCGCCAACTCGACGTTCCAGGGTGGCGAAGCCGTGGCGCAAGACGAGGCGCATCCCGCAGGCCTTGGCAGCCTCGACTACGCGATGCAGACATGCCGGACTTCGCTGGCCGAGGCAGCGGAAATCTGTGGCGTTCAAGCCGCCGACATCCAGAAGGCGGCCGAATGGATTGCCCAACCTCATGATGACGGCAGCCGCCGCAAATGCGTGACCTGCTACGAGAAGGGCATCATCTGGGGCAACGACAATTACCGCACGATCGGCGCGCTGGTGAACATCGCGCTGGCAACCGGTAACATTGGCCGCGAAGGTGGTGGTGCCTGCCGACTTGGCGGTCACCAAGAGGGATATTTCCGCCCGGCCGAAGGCCATGTTGGACGACCGGCGGAATATGTCGACCAGTTCCTGATCCGGGGTCTGGGCGGCGTGCACCACATCTGGGCTTGCGACCACTACAAGACGACGCTGAACGCATCCGAATACAAGCGCGTGCACAAGCGCCGGTCCGACATGGTCAAGGATGCGATCGACATGGCCGCGGGCGGAACCCGGGAACAGGTGGTCGATGCAATTGTGTCGGCGATCAATGCCGGTGGCCTCTTCGTGGTGGATGTGGACATCATCCACAGTCAGATCGGCCAGAACGCCCATGTGATTTTGCCGGCATGCGAAGCCAACGAGATGAACCTCACCTCGATGAATGGCGAGCGACGCTTGCGGCTGTCCGAGAAATATATGGACCCGTTCGGCAATTCGCTCCCCGATGCGCTGATCGCCGCGAAGATGGCCCAAGCCATGGAGCGCGTTCTCCGCGAGATGGGCGAGGATGCCTATGCCGACCAATTCCAGGGCTACGACTGGGAGACTGAGGAAGACGCCTTCATGGACGGCTATGGCCGAGCCCATACGGCGGTGACCTACGAGCGTCTGCGCGCCGCTGGCAACAACGGCGTGCAAGAACCGGTCGTGGGCTACGAAAACGGCCAGCTCGTCGGCACCACGCGTTTGTATACCGACGGCGTGTTCACCCGGCATGGGCGAGAGGATGGCAAGGCGCTGTTCTGTGCTGCGGGCTGGCGTGGCTGGCAGGCCCCGGGCAAGGCCCGGGAACAGGCTGCGCACCGGTTCTGGATCAACAACGTCCGCGCCAACATCTTCTGGCAGAACCAATTCCTCGACCAGGACAACGACTTCGTCCAGGACCGCTACCCGCATCCCTTCGTCGAGATGCATCCCGATGACATGGTCGAACTGGGCCTGAACCCCGGCGACCTGCTCGAGATCATCAACGACAACGGCGTGACGCAGGGTATGGCCTATCCGATGCCGACGCTGAAGCGGAACACGGTGGCGATGGTCTTTGGCTCGCCCGCGGGCAGCCAGGGCAACGTGGTGAACCCGGGCGTGAACGAGTTGGTGCTGCCGGATTACAAGCACTGCTGGGGCGATATCCGCAAGATCTCGGATGCGACGGCCCAGACCCGGGGCATCTCGTTCAAGTCGCACGAGATCATGCTCTGATCCAATGATTGCGGCCCGCTCCCGATATCGGGGGCGGGCCTTTTTCCTTGGGAGGGGGGAAAGCCATGTCCAGTCTTGCCGCCTGTTCGACGGGCAAATCCGGGCCGACCCTGTCGGTCGATGCTGCCCGCCTTCGTGCCATCGCCGCCGCCTGTCCGGTTGCCGGGCAAGACGTGCTGCCGATAGATCAGGCGGTCGGTCGCGTGACGGCCATCCCGATCACGGTGGCTCATGCGTTGCCGCCCTTCGACAATTCCGCGATGGATGGTTATGCCCTGCGCCTGTCGGATCTGACCGGCGACGGCCCATGGCACCTGCCCGTGTCCGCCCGCATCGCAGCAGGTGATGCCCGCGCCCTGTCTCTTGCGCCGGGCACGGTGGCCCGGATCTTCACCGGGGCTCCTGTGCCTTTCGGGGCCGATGCGGTCGTGATGCAGGAACAGGTCACGCGGACCTCCGACAGGATATCGCTGACAGAGCGCCCGCGCCCCGGGCTGAACATCCGCCGCCTGGGTGAGGATGTGGCGCAGGGCGCGCAGGCTTTGGCCGCCGGTCTGGCACTGACCCCGCCGCGTCTGGCGCTGCTCGCTGGCTGCGGCGTCGCCTCGCTCGCCGTGCGCCCGCGTGTGCGCGTGGCTATCCTATCCACTGGCGATGAGCTTTCCGAGCCGGGCAGCACCCTTGGACCTGGGCAAATTTACAACTCCAACCGGGTGTTTTTGCGGGCAACCCTGTCGCGTTTTCCTTGGGTCCACCTGACCGATCTCGGCATCGTACCGGACGATGCCGCCAGCATCCGAACGGCGATCCGACATGCCGCACAGTCCCATGATGTGGTGATTTCATCGGGTGGCGTCTCGGCGGGCGAAGAAGATCACATCCTCGACGCGTTACGTCTCGAGGCGGCTGAACTTGATGTCCTCAAGGTCGCGATCCGCCCCGGCAAGCCATTGACTGTGGGCCGCCTTGGGCGAGCGCTCTATTTTGGGTTGCCGGGCAATCCCTATGCGGCCGCAATCACCTTTTCCCAGATCGCAAAGCCTGCCCTGCGGCGCGCAGCGGGGCTGATGGAAGAGCCCGACACCTGGCTGCCTGCCGTCGCAGGCTTCACCTATGCCCGGGCGACCGGTCGGCGGGAATATGTGCCCGTCAGGTGGGATTGCCGGGACACCTTCGGTCGGCCGGTCTTGACAAGGCTTGGGCAGGGCGCCTCGGCCTCGATGTCGCCCAGTGCGATGGCTATGGGGATCGCCGTCATCCCTGCGGAAATCGACATGGTCAAACCGGGCCAGTCGTTGACAGTCGAGCCTTTGTGCGAATGACGGATATACTGGAGCACATCCTGTCACGAAGGTCCGTTGGGCCCCGGCATTTGTCAGGACCAGACCTGACGCCCGCGGAACTTGCGGTCTTGGCGACCGCTGCAGCCGCAGCGCCCGATCATGGTGGTCTGTGCCCCTTGCACCTCGTTCATGTCCCTTCCTGTCAGCGGGCTGCCTTGGCCGAGGTTTTTGCGACGGCTGCGCTGGAAGCCGATCCAGCGATCGATGCTGCGACACTGCAATCTGCGCGGGATCGAGCGCTGGTGGGCCCCTGTCTGATCGCCGTTTTGGCCAGGATTACGCCAGACCACCCCGTCATTCCGGTCGAGGAGCAATGGATCAGCGTCGGGGCGGGGTTGCAGAACCTGCTGCTGGCTGCGTTGTCGCTCGAACTGCATGCCAAGCCATTGAGCGGCAAACGGATGCGCTCAACGGCACTGCGAGAGGCCTTTCACCTGTCTGCCGACACGCATCTGGCCGCCTTTGTTGTTCTCGGTCGCCACAATGGCCCACGGACTGAGAGGCCAAGGCGCAAGGCTTTGGAAATCTTGCAGACATGGTGCCCTGACTAGAAATCAGCTTCGCCTCAGGAAAAGCAGTGCAATGAACGAAGCGACGCCGATGCCTGCGGTCAGCCAGATGGCGGAAAGGCCCCATGCCGTGAGCGCCGCGCCGAAGATAAGGGGGGCCGCCGCCTGCAGAATGCGCGCCGGAGCGTTGAGCCAACCGATCCGCCGCCCGTATCCCGCCGGGCCAAACAGTGCCAGCGGCAGCGTGCCCTTGGCGATTGTGAGGATGCCGTTTCCCGCCCCGTGCAGGAGCGCGAAGGCGTAGGCTGCGGGGCCTCCGAAGGTCACCAGCGCGACCGCGGCGACAGGATGGGCCGCAGCGGCCATGCGGGTCGAGACAAGCGGGTGGAACCGGCGCAACAGCCCGAACTCCAGCACGCGGGCCGCGACTTGGGCCGGGCCAATCAGAGCGCCTGCCGCGATGGCGACAGCCGTACTGGCTCCGGCGGCTTGCAGCAGGCCCGGCAAATGCGCGGCCATGGCGGTCGAGTTGAACCAGGTGGCCGCGAAGACGAAGGCCAGAAGCCAGACTGCCAGGCGCGACGGCGGTGGCCCGTCCTCCACCGGTGCGCTTGGCGCGGCTGCGGTCTCGGTGCCTTTCGGCAGCCAGGCGTTCAGCGGCAGGGCGACGACCAGATGGATCAGCGCCCAGCCGATGCAGGCTTCCCGCCAGCCCCAGGTCGCCAGCATCAACCCAGAAAGTGGCCAGCCTACCGTGCTCGCGAACCCGGCGATCAGGGTGATGCCGGTGATCGGTCCACGCGCGTCCTTGCCATAGATGCCTGCCAGCGTGGCAAAACCGGCCTCATAGAGCCCGATCCCCATGCCGAGCCCGATCACCGCCCAGCCTGCGAACATCACCACTGGCGACGGGGCCGCCGCCAGCAGCGCCAGCCCCGCTGCAAAGACGATGTTGGACGCCATCAGCACGCCCCGGCCGCCGAAACCGTCGATCCGCGCCCCGGCCCATGGCCCGAACATGGCGGACACCACCATCGCCATGGAGAATGCGCCGAAGACCCAGACCGGCGACAGGCCGAGGTCTTCGGCCATGGGCACGGCCAGAACCGCCGGGATGTAGTAGCTGGACGCCCAGCTGACGGTGAGGGACGATCCGAGGGCGGCGACGATCAGTCCGCGCCGCTCCGGAGACAGTCTTGGGATCATGATGGCGGTTCGATCACCAAAGGAGCGGCGAGACGCTGAGCCTCGCCGCTGTTGCTCATGCCACCTGCGTCCAGAGCTGGAACAGCAGGCCCGAGGCGAAAGCGCCGGTCAGCGACAGCCCGATATAGAGCGCGAAGACCTGCGGACGCGCCAGCGCCCAGACCGCCATGGCCGCGGGGATCGAGGTCACGCCACCGGCGACGAGGAAGGCCATGCCTGCGCCCGGCGCCATGCCCTGCTCGATCAGCCCGCCCACCAGCGGCAGTGCCGCATAGCCGTTCAGGTAGGCCGGCACGCCCACCAGCGTCGCGGTCACGATGGGCAGCAGCCCCTCGCCCCCGAGTGCGGCGGTCACCGTCTCGGCCGGGATCCAGGCCAGCATCAGGCTTTCGAGGATGAAGGCCAGCGTCAGCCACTTCGCGAGGAAGAGCGTCGTGTTCAGCGCGGTTTTGCCGAACTTGGCGCGGCGCGCCGGATCGGTCCAGAAGCGCCAGACCACCGGCTTCGGCGTGCGGATCTTCGCGCCGCCGCAGCCGCCATTGCCGATGCCCTCGCGCAGCGGATCGGCGAAGGCGCCGCCCTTCATCATCAGGTGCACCACCGTGCCGCCGAACACGCCCAGCCCGATGGCGGCCATCGTCTTGGCGACCGCGAACTCGAGGTCGAGCACACCGGCCGTCAGCACGAACATCGACGGGTCCATGATCGGCGAGGCGAGCCAGAAGGCCATGACCGCCGAAAGCGGCACGCCCATCGCCAGCAGCGCCGCGATCAGCGGGATCACCCCGCAGGAGCAGAAGGGCGAGATGCCGCCCGCCAGCGCGCCCAGCCCGATCATCAGGACCGGCGCGCCGGTGAAGGCCTTGGCGATCAGGTTGTCGGCGCCGGTCGCGTTCGCCCAGGCGGCAATCGCGATCGACAGGATCAGGAAGGGCGCGGTGTTCAGCAGCGCGTTTGCTGCGAACCCCGCGCTTTCGGCGGCCTGTGGCGCATCGAACACCGCCAGCGCCGCAAGGATCAGCGCCGAGGCGAGCCAGACACGCTGGTCCTGCCAGAGATGGCGCAGCGCGGACCGGAGGCCCGGTGTCGGAAGGGTTGTGTCAGTCATCACCAAATCTCCGGAATTGCAGTTGTTTTAGAGCAAGAAAAAGGTTGCACAGGTCTTACGCCGCATCCTCCGACGAGCGGACCGAAACACCGGCGCAACACTCGGAGGTCAGAAAGCCGACGAGCTTGTGCATCGTCGGAAAATCGACCCGGTTGAACACTTCGCGGCCCTGTTTGTCCTGCACCACAAGCCCGGCATCGACGAGCGTCGACAGATGATGCGCCAGCGTCGAGGGCGCGAGCCCCAGATGCTCGCCGATATCGCTGACCCGCAACCCGTCATCCCCTGCCTTCACCAACAGGCGAAAGATCGACAGGCGGGCATCGTGGCCGAGAGCGGTGTCGCGTAGCCCTTAATTGTGAGATGGGAAATTCAAGGAAATCAACGGCAGTGCTTTGCCCTTAAATATGAGATTTTGCCCTTACTTCCGATATTTTTGCCCTTAAACCTGAGACAGGGGTCAAAGACTTGTGCGGCAAATGTCGATGGAAAATGATGGCGAAGACTCGGTTGCCTTCGGTGCTGAGGAGGAGCGTAGGGCTGCGGTGCCACGTCTGCTTGCCGCAGTTGGTCACATTGCACAAAGGCGCGCGAGAAGCAAAGGCCCCACGACAGCTGAATCTCGCAATTAAGGGCAAAACTCGATGCCGAAAGCGCCTCGTCTCAGATTTAAGGGCAACGCGACGGGAGTGGGCAAAACTTGGGGGTTGGCTGCTATGATGAAGCGGTTGTTCAAATAGGAAGACCGCCATGGATGTACGGATTATTGTCGAGACGACTTTCGAAAACGGGACGAAACGATCCCATCGCCTGGACAGCATCTCTCGCCCGGCTCGGCAGGTCGGGCCAGAGAACTTCGGCCTCATGATGAAGGATTCCCAAAGCTTGCTTTGTGGAATTCAGGAAGCCGTCCTGCGCGATCAGATCGAGGAAATATCGGAAGTGAGCAGGATCTGCCCCGACTGCAACAAAGTCAGAGCCATCCATGATTATCGACCAAGGGTTGTCGACACGCTGTTCGGGCGGTTCCGCATCAAGGCACCACGCATGCGCCGCTGTGCCTGTAACGCCAAATCTAAAGTCGTCTTGGGCGGTCCGTTTTCGCCGCTCGCACATGTTTTTCCAGATCGATCAACCCCGGAACTGCAGCGCCTTCAGGCCGAGCTTGGGGCGCGACATTCGTTTCGGGAAGCCGCTCGTATCATGGAGACGTTTCTACCCTGTGCGAGGCAGATGAATACAACGGTGCGTAATCGCTTGGGCAAGATCGCCCAGGATATCAGTGGCATCGACCGAGCAGAACGCGCCGTCGATGAAGATGCGACATCGCCACCACTGACCGTATTTCTTGACGGTGCCCACATCCGGTGTCGGCCAGAATACCAACGCCGTCACCTTGATGTCGTGGTGGGTAAGATCGAAAGTCCCAATATGAGCCGTCGCTTCGGTCTGGTTCAGCAGGCGCCGCGCTCTCCGGCCAAGCAACTCCGTCAGGCTCTGATTTCGCAGGGCTGGGACGGTCGGCGCCCAGTGACTGTGATATCCGACGGTGAGCCAGCTCTGCCAAATCTGGTCCACCGCGCGGTTCAGGGATCTGTGCGCCACATTCTGGACTGGTGGCATATCTCGATGCGCGTCCAGCATGTCGAGAACGCCGTGAAGGGTCTGCTGCAGGCCGAGAACTTCCCTGGGATATCGGAGCTCTTCCAGCGCCCGGCGGAAACGCTACGGTGGAATTTGTGGCACGGGAAGATCCAGACAGCCGGCACGCTTATTCAATGCCTCATGGTCGACTGCTCGCGACTTTCAAAAGATGACCTTGCGGTGCGTGATGCAACCGCGCGAGTGCAGGCGCGTTGCAGGGAACTCTACACATATCTTGCGAACAACATGGGCAACCTGACCGATTATGGCTGGCGACACCGAAACGGTTTTCCGATTTCCTCGTCGCGGGCAGAGGGTTGTGTGGACGACATCGGCAACACCCGCATGGGAAAACGCCGACGTATGCGATGGTCCCCCAAAGGCGCTCACCAAGTCGCAGTCACAAGAGCAGCCGTCCTAGACGGTAGGCTCTCAGTCTCATTCCACAAGATAGCAGCATGACCCCCAAGTTTTGCCCACTCCCGGCGAGATTGCCCCTGAATTTCTCGGCAATCCTGTTCATGCAGGGCCGCGATCTCCCGCTGGGGAGGTGGGTACGGGCTAGATCGGCCCAGAAGGTGTCATAGGTGATGGTGCCAGAGGCCGGAAATGGCGGGGCACTCTTCTGATCTTGATGATTTTTAGGGGTAATTGATTTATCTTGGAAATCTTTCTTCTTGGGCGGACAGGGGCTGTCCGGGGTAGCTTGCAGCTTGCGCTTGAACCAGCCGCAGAAGCCCGAGAACCTGACGCGGTTGAGCAGGTTCTTGTAACGATGATGCGGGTTCTTGCGGTATTCGCGGGCGATGAGGCCGAGGGCTTCGAGATCAGCCAACCAGCGCCGGATCGAGCGCACAGTGACGCTGAAGCGCTCGGCAATCGCTGCATTCGCCAAGGGCCGCGTCTGAAACGCGCGCCCGGCCGAGAAATCATAGCGCTGCTGCTCGAGAAACCCCAGGAGGTCGATCAGGACCGAGACCTGTGCGCGGCTGACATGGGAGGCGAGCAGCGGGCGCACGACCTCCTCGAGATAGGTGCGGAAACTTGCGGATGAAGGTTTGAGCGGCTTTGGGGTGTTGGTCATGGGTCTTGCTTCTGATGAGAGCAAGAAACCGGCCGCGCGGGATCATGCGCACAAGATGCGTTTTTCCACTTGCGGTTGAGGAGATGTCAGACTAACAAGGCGCCGGTTTTGTTGCGCTTTCCAAGGCAGGCACCTTGGATTTTGTTGAGCCTGTATCTCCCCCGTAGGTTTCCTGCGGGGGTTTTACTTTTGTGGTGGGGTGGTGCCTTTTCTCGTGGGGCGTGTCGGACCCGCGCAGGGGATGCGCGCAGGCTTGCGGGGCTTAGTAATTCACGAACTCGGTATGCTTGCGGCCTTCATGGTCCTCATAGCGGATGGCGACCACGCGCCCGTATCCGCCCCTGAACCCGCCACCGGGCCAGTTCTCATAATGCGAGACGCGCCATTCCCAGCAGCCATTATCGGTCTCGCGTGCGCAGACCTGGATCGGCACACGCCGGATGCGATCAGACCCGGCCAGCCATTCCGGCCCATGACGCAAACTGGCACTGACCCAGCGATGACTGCCATCTTCCAGATAGACGCCGCGCTGCGTGTGATCGCGCCAGGAGTTCGGCGGATCATCACTGCTCATGGGCGGTGATGTGCGGATATGATAGATCTCGATCGCATCGCGGTAGCCGCGCACTTCATCGGTCAACCCGTCCGGGCCAAGGCGGATTTCCGGACTGCCCGGGGCAGGCACAAAGCCAGCGGGCAAACCAAGCGGGCAGTTCCAAAGCTGCAAAGGCGGTGTGACCGGCCAGGGTGTGATGCGCCGGATCATCGTGGCTTTCGCGGCCATGCATTCCGCGCTCGCAGGAAACCCGCCCGCAAGGCAAAGAAGGATCGCACAATCGATCGGATAGGCCTGCGCCTTGGGCGCCGGGAGTGCGGTGGCCGTGAGTGCAAACAGCAGGGTCGCCGCGCGCGATGTGAACATGATCAGTCTTCCTGTTCTTGGGTGTGAGTGTGACGAAAGTGCCGGGCGCATGAGGCCTGGCGTTGCGAAGAATGTGCGGGCTGTCCTCATGGCGGTGCCGCGCGCAGGGTCTCGAGAAACGCGCCATATTGCGCTGTGACCTCGGCCGCCTCGCGCCAGGCGCGGGCGCGTTCGTCATCAAGGCAGCGGAAATACCCCGTCACCTCCGAAAGGTAGTGCTCGAACTCGTCGCGCAGGAGGTCCGCGAATTCCCGCATCAGCCGGGCGTCGCTCGGCAAGAGCGGCGGGGTCAGCGGGAGACAGAACCCCGCATCGCTCTGGGCCTGGGGCGCGGAGGTGCCCGCGCAAAGCATCACCAGTCCAAAACCTGCGCGGATGACCGACCGCCTCGGCCAGATCCACACGCAAGGCGCGAATCTCCCGCGCCCTAAACCGTCACGGTGGACCTGATTCGGGGGTGAGTCGCGGGCGCAAAACCGGCGCGGGACGCGCCTGTGAAGCGCCATCACAGCCGCGTCCCGCGTGCCCGCCAAGCCTGCGAAATGCTGCAGCTGCATTAGTGCGGAAGCCCTGCGAAACAGGCCAGAATACAAGGTAAACAGAAATCTTCTCATGGTTGTATTTTCCGGGTTGCCCCTCAAGAAATGGGTGTCTAAACAGCGCGCCAACACAACTGATAGCGGATTGAAGAAATCATCTCATCGACTACAGCGTGCATCGAATGCCCGCCCGCCTATGTCGGAGGCGCGATTTTTCTGCAAGTGCAAAAGAGGGTATAAGGTATTAGAATACATCGATAATCAGACTGCAGTGCTGCCGTGACAGTGCGGGTTTCGCCTGTCTGCATGCTGCCCGAATTGCATCTCAAAGGGTTCAACCCAAGGGTGTGTTTTTAAATTTATGAGCCCCGCGATCCTTGAGGGGCTGTTCAGACAATCTGTCGTCAAAGGGCGGGTGATTTCGGGTGCACGTCACGCGAAACACCCCTCGATCCAAGGCCGCGCAATCCCTGTTGCGCGGCAGGAGAGCGGCTGTGCCGATCGCGGCGCAGGGATCTGGATCAGCATCAGGATCATGCGCGGCTTTGCCCCTGCGATCTGCAGGTTGTGGAGTGTGAATTTTTTGGTGCGCTTAAATGCTTGTCCCGGGACAGCGGTCCCGACCGTGATCCGGCCAGAGATCATGTCTGTGGTCTTGACCGCAATCTTGACGCTAACCCTCGCCACCCCGGCGCTGGCCAGCGACGGGCTGATCCTGCGCTTTGGAGACGATGGCAGCTTTGGCCCGTCCCAGACCACGCGCAGCTTTGCCAAGCATTATTCAGGCGGCGAGCTGATCGCGCCCCTGCGCGAGGCCGCACTTGTGCCCGAGCGGTCCGAAAGGCCGCGCGTAGAGGGCACAGCAGCACGGGCCGCACCGCGCGTGGGCCCAGAAATCCTCGCGCTGATTGCCGAGACCGCCGCGCGCTATGCAGGCCACGGGGCCTTGCGCGCTACTGGCCTTAGCGCGTCGGACTGGTTGGCGCTATTCCAATCGAATATCGAGATCGAGAGCGCCTATAACCCGAACGCCCTCTCGCATGCAGGTGCCATAGGGCTGGGGCAGTTGATGCCCGACACGGCCCGCAGCCTTGGCGTCAATCCCCATGACATGGCGCAGAACCTCGACGGCTCTGCACGCTATCTGCTGATGCGGCTGGGGCAATTCGGAAGTCCTGAGCTGGCATTCGCGGCCTACAATGCTGGCGCTGGCGCCGTGATCCGCCATGACGGCATCCCCCCTTACCCTGAGACCATTGGTCATGTCCGCAAGGTCATGGCTGTTTTTGACCGCCTCCAAGGAGAGACACTATGACCAAGACACCGACCATCCGGCCCTGGGCCATTGCCGCAAGCCTCGGCATCATCGCCCTGATGCTGGCCGCAGGCCCCGCGCTCGCGCAATCGATCGATCTCGATCCTGTCACCAACCTGTTGCAAGGCATCATCGACACGATCACGGGCCCTCTGGGCATCGCGATTGCCACATTGGCCGTGGTCGGCATTGGGCTGTCGTGGTTTTTCGGGATCATCGATTTCCGCCAGGCGATGTTCGTGGTGATCGCCATCGCCATCGTGGCCAGTGCCGCGACCATCGTCAGCGCGATCTGGCAGACGTGACGGGCGCGGATGATGTGTGAGCGCTCCACCTTGTTTCTGGGCCTCGTGCGGCCACCGCAAATGCTGGGCCTGCCCATCCTCTATGCGGTGCTCTGGATTTTTGGGTCAGTGCTCGCACTCATCTGGTCGCAGTCGCTTTGGGCATTTGCCCTCGCGGCTGCCGCCTATCCGGCACTCTGGTTGGCTGCGCAATGGGACCCGGCCTTTGTCGAGGTCATTCGCGTGGTGTCTGAGCACACGCGGCCCACAAAGAACCGCAAAATCTGGAACGGAGATTCCTATGCCCCGTGATCTTGGTTCAGGCGCGGCCGCCACGCACATCCTGCCAGCTTGGGCCGGGGACGAAGCCCGCCTCGCGCATCATCTGCCATATGTCAAACTCATTGATGATCACACGATCCTCACGCGCGGTGGCGAATATATGCAATGCATCCGGGTCAGTGGCACAAATAGCTTCACTGCCCCCGATGCGACCCTCGACAAGACCCGCGCGATTATCGCAGCGGTGATCGCGCAAAGTGGGGCAGGGTTTTCCTTTTATGTGCACAAGGTCTCGGCCTGCGTGCCGGTGGAGCTGAAGCCGATGGAGGCGGGCGGTTTTGCCGAGGCGCTGGACGCGCGCTGGCAAACGCATTTGGGCCAAGCCGGATTGCGCGACCGCACCCTGACCATCACCGTGGTCAAGCGCCCCACAGTGCTCGAGCGCCTGCCGCTCTTGCGCAAAGCCCGCGCGGGGCAGGGGAGCGATCAAAGCCGCCGCCAGATTGCGCGGCTGAAAGAAGTGGTGGAGTTTCTCACCCAAAGCCTGACCGAGATGGAAGCGCGGCGTTTGACCGCCTCTTCGGGCGCGCTGCTGGGGTTTCTGGAATCGCTGAACACGGGGATCGAGGCTCCAACCTATCCGCGCGGCTTTCCCTCCACCATCGCCGATGACGTGGCCAACAGGCGCGTCACGTTTTGTGGCGACAAGTTCTTGGTCACAGGCGGGTCGGGCGAGGACCGCATCGGGCAGATCTTCACCGTCAAGAACTACCCCAGCCAGACCTGGTGCTCCATGTTCGATGATCTGGCGCTCCCCATCGACATGGTCGTGACCCACAGCTTCACGCCGGTGAACTCAAGCGTGATGGGCGACAGGATCAAGCGCCAGATCCGGATGATGCGCGCAGGCGATGATGCTGCCATCTCGCTGCAAAACGATCTGGTGCAAGCCGCCGATGATCTGGCCTCCGAACGCCTGATCTTCGGCGATCATCATATGAGTGTGGCGACATTTGCCGAGTCCGAGACCAAGCTCGACAGCATCGCGGCTGAAATCCGCAATATCGCGGCCTCCGTCGGTGTGAAGCTGATGATGGAGACATACTCCGCCCGCGCGAGCTATTTTGCCCAGAGCCCCGGCAATGCGAGCTACCGCGCGCGCCGCGCCACGATCACCAATCTCAATTTCGCCGATATGGCCGCCTTGCATCGCACGCCGCTTGGCAAATCGCGCGCGCGCACCCCCTGGGACACGCCGATCACGATGTTTCCGACGCCCGAGCGCTCAGCCTATCGGTTCTCGTTTCATGAGAAAGGCAGCCCCGCCTCTGAACCCACCAGCGGGCATACGATCATCCTCGGTCGCTCGGGCTCGGGCAAATCGGTGCTGGCGACGTTTCTGATGGCGCAGGCAAGGCGCACAGGCGCGCGCATCTATGCCTTTGATTACCGCTACGGGCTCGAGATGGGCCTGCGCGCGCTCGGGGGCAGTTATCAGTCGATCAAAGCGGGCGAGGCCACAGGGCTGAACCCGCTCTGGGTCGAGACCGATGCACCGGGGCGCGAATGGCTGACCGATGCGCTGATCAGCTTGCTGGAATCGCGCGGCGCGCAGCTCACACCCCAGCAGACGCACGCGGTCCAAGCCATCGTACGCCGCAATGCGGAGGCCAGTGATCCATCTTTACGCAACTGGACGGAATTCGCAGGCCAGTTTCGCTCGGTCGATGATGGCGGCGATCTGGCTGAGCGCGTGCGGGAATGGGCGCCGAAAGGCCGCTTCGGCTGGGTTTTTGGCACGAGCACCGAGGACACGTTTTCATTGGATGGCGATGTGGTGGGGTTCGATTTGACGGGACTTCTGGACGCCGACAACGAGACCGCGCGCATGGCGGTGCTGAGCTACATCTTCCGGCGCATCGAGCGCAAGATCGAGGATCGCCGCCCCACCATCGTGCTGATCGATGAGGCCTGGAAGGCGTTCGACAACAGCTATTTCGCGATGAAACTCGAAGACTGGCTGGTCACCGCGCGCAAACAGAACACGGTCGTCGTGATGATGACGCAGTTCGCCTCGCAACTCGACAAATCGCGCGTGGGCAGCACGATCATTCAGGCGCTGCCGACACAGATCCTGCTTCCCAATTCCCGCGCCAAGCCCGGCGATTACGGCCCGCTGGCGCTTAGTGACAAAGAGCTCGATGTGATGATGAACGCGCTGCCTGCCTCGCATCTGGGCCTCATCCGCGATGATCAGGGCGCCCATATCATCGACGCGGGCCTCGCCCCGCTGGGCGACTATCTCGCTGTGCTCGGTGGCCTCAAATCCGGTGAGGCCGTGGTTGGCACGGATTACCGCGACACCCCTGAATTCTGGAGACGGGCGACATGAAACCTGCCGTATTTTTGCTGATCCTCACATCTGTCGTGGCAGGCTGTGCCAGCACACCTGCCGCCCCCGTGCGCTCGGAGTGTTTCCGCGCGGATGGGAAACCGCGCTGCAAGTTCACACCGCTTCCGGAGCTCTGGGCCCGCGAGGCTGCACGCAATGGGTAGTCAGACCAAATCCTGCGCAGCTTTTGCGCAGGTTGTGATTGTCGCGGGGCTGGGCGGTTGGGCGGCCCCATCCGTTCAGGCACAAGGCGTGCCAATCCTTGATCCGGCACAGGCTGTCGAACATGCCCGCCAGCTTGCCGAGCGCTTGCAGGATCAGGCTGTGCAGATCAGCAAGGGCGACGCGCGTGGCAGCATCGAAGACATCAAGCGCGAACAGCTGGACATGCTTGACCAGATTATTGAAAGCGGCACGCTCTCGCCCCAAGACATGGGGGCCACGATCCAGAGCCTTGAGGCCGGACAAGCCGCAGAATCCGCGGCGGCCAATGTCTACCCGGAGTCCGAGACCAGCCTGCCGGCACGCCAGCTTTTTGGCGATGCCCGCCAGACTATTGAGGAAATCATCATTCAAGGTGCCCGCGACACCTATTACCACCCCGGTGTGGCCCGCGCCGGGCTCTCGCCGGTGCAATGGCGGGCGCTCTTGCAAGCGCTGATCTGGCAGGAAAGCCGCTTCAACCCGGCCGCCGAGAGCCCTGTCGGGGCTTATGGGCTGACGCAAATCATGCCCGGCACGGCAAGTGATCTCGGCATCAACCCCGCGTATCGCACGGATCCGCTCTTGCAGGTGCAAGGCGGCGGGCGTTACCTGGCCGGTCGCCTCGACCAGCTTGGCGGCGACATCATCCTGGCGCTGGCCGCCTATAATGCAGGGCTGGGGCGCGTGCAGCAATATGGGGGTGTGCCGCCCTTTGCCGAGACGCAGAATTACGTCCAGGTGATCCCGCACAAATACAACGAATATCTGCGCCTCATTGGCGGCGAAGACGCGCTTGGCACGATTTCCGCCGCGCATATGGCCAATGCCGAGCTGGGCCTGCGCGGCATGGCCGCCATCGGCTATGCAGAACTCGGTCACGCCAATATCCGGCGCGCGGCAGAACGGCTGGCCGCGATCGTCGGCCAAGTCGGTGAAGGGGCAGACTGGGCCGAGGCGCAGGCACTCAACACCTATGCGCGCGCCGAGATCGGGCGGCTTCTGGTGTTCTCGATGCGCTTGCAATCCGCACGCGCCAAACCCCTGAGCGCCGCACAACTCATGGTCATCGCCCAGATGGCCGATGAACAACGCTTTGCCGATTTGACCCTTGAGGAGTTCTGAGATGCGCTCAGCCCATTCACCTTTATCCACGGCACGCCCAAGACCCAGCATGACCGGGCGGTTAAAAACAAGCTGCCTTGCCGCAAATCTGGCACTCGGCTTTGCGATAGCACCGTTCATGGCAGTGGTGCCCACGCCCGGCCTTGCCCAGGGCGTGCCGACGTTTGACGCACAAAATCTGACCAATCAGATCCAGCAGCTTCAGCATATGCTCGACGATCTCGGTATTCAGACCGACCAGCTCGACACGCTTCTGGAACAGGTCGCGTTGCTCGGGGATCAACTTTCCGAGCTGCAAGAGATCCATGGCATCCTGACCAGTCAGAATCCAATGTCGATTCTGATGGGCGGCGATCTTGACTGCCTGCTGCAGCAGGATTTCGAAAGCCTCACGGGCGTGGTCAGCAGCCTCTCGCAAGGCGATCTCATGGGCGCGCTCTCGGGCGGATGTGGGAATATGGCCCAGTCCGTGGAACAGGTTCTGACCAGCACGGGCCTTTCATCGGCGACGGTTCAGCAAATGTCGCAATCCGAGCTGCCAGGTGCACGAAGACTGGGCCAGCAGGCCTCCGCGGCGGTGGTTTCCAGTGCGGCAGCACAAAGCGCGCATGAACGCTCGAACACGAGCGTCCGGCGCATCGAAATCATGGTGAACGAGATCGGCACGACCGACGGGATCAAGGAATCCGTCGATCACAATACGCTGGTGACGGCAGAGATCGGAATCATCCTGTTGCAAATGCTGGAGCTGCAGGCCGCACAGACCATGGCCGATGGTGTGGCTGGCGTCTCGACCGCGGCTCAACAGGCCGAAGAACAGGCGTTCTCTGACCTGACCATGCAACCCCTACAGGTGCAGCCATGAGAGGGTTCAGACGCAAACCCCAAGCCATCCCGGATATTGGCGAGACAGTTACCGAAGAGCTGGTCTTCGGGGCGCTGCGCCGCGAACGGCTCTGGCAGATCATCGCACTGAGCGCCACAGGCTTTGGCATAGTGATGGGGCTCGGCATGATGGTTGTCGCGATGAAGCATGAGATGCCCACGCCTCAGCTCGTGCCGTTCGACACATCGACCGGGGCGGCCGTGCCTTGGGCCGAGGTACGCGCGATATCGCTGGATGAAGAGCAAGCCGTCGCTGACGCCATGGTCTTTGCGTATGTGCGCGACCGGGAGACCTTCAACCAGCTCGACAATGATCAGCGCGTGCGCTCGGTGATGAGCCGGTCTACGGGGGATGCGGCCAACACCATGCGCAGCCTGTGGAGCAGTGCAAACCCGAACTACCCGCCCGAGCGCTATGGGTCTGCCCGCATGGATGTCGAGATCATCTCGATCGCCCCTCTCCCGGGAAACCGCGCCCAGATCCGGTTGCGCAAACGCCTGCGCTCCAAGGAAGGCGATCAGATCGGCAATTTCACCGTGACATTGGCCTATGAGTTCGAGCCCGCGGAGGTCCGCGAGATCGCCGATGTCTGGGCCAACCCTTTCGGCTTCAAAGTCCGCGAATACGCCATCACCTCTGACCGGTTCGAATGAGGATTTTGATATGAGATTTGCACCCCAGACATTGGGCGCTCCGGCGCGCGCGCCGATGAAACGCGCGGCCACCATAGCCCTTGGCCTTTTGCTCCTCTCGGGCCCGCTGGCCGCTGAGATCACCCCGCGCGCCGGCCCACATGATGCCCGCGTGCGCGATGCCATCTATGTCCAGGGCCAAGTCTATAATCTCGTCCTGATGCTCGAGCGCGTCACCACAGTGGAACTGCCGCGCGGCGAGGAAATCGTCTCGGTCGTGGCAGGCGACACACAGAGCTTTGATTTCGACGCGGTCCCTGGAGGACAGGCCTTTGTTATAAAGCCCAAACGCTCAGGCGCGCGCACCAATATCACTGTCTTCACCAACCGGCGGACCTATTATTTCGTGGCCTCGGCTTCCCGGAACACGGCCTTTTATTCGGTGCGCTTCACAGTGCCTGCGGATCAGACCCGTGAGCGCGGCGCGCGCGTGCCCGCGCACCGCGTCATCAACACCCGCTATGGCGGGAACGACATGACGGCAATAACACCCATCGAGGTCTGGGATGACGGGACCTTCACCTATTTTCGCTTTGAGACCACCCGCGAGCTGCCCACGATCTTCGCGATCTCCGACGGGATGGAGCGCATCGCCAATTCCACTCTCCAGCGCGATGGCACGGTCCGCGTGAGCGGAACCAGCCCCTATTGGGTTTTGCGGTTGGGTGAGATCGAGACGGCCATTGCCAATCTTGGAGAGGCGCGATGAGCGACCCCACCGATCTGTCCACCCGTCTCAAGGCGCTCGAGGAAGATTTTGCAGCACCTAAAGCGGCAAGATCCAATTCGTCGTTGCTGATCTTCGGCATTCTGGGCGCGGCAGCGGTGGTCGGCACGGGCGTCTATTTTGCCCTGAGCGGCCCTGAGACCAGCCCGCGCTTGGCCACACAAAGCGCACAGGATTTCCAGACCGGCGGCTCGGCCTTTGGCGATATGGATGTGCGGCGTGACCCGCCGCCTTCACCAGAGCGCGTTGCAGAGCCGGTGCCCGAAACGCCGAGCGAGATGACAGCCCTTCTGGAGCAACTCTCTGCAATGCAGGCGGAGCTGGTTGCGTTGCGCGATGCGCCTGCCCCGGCAGATGACGGGCGCGCCAGTGAACTCTCGGATTTGCAGGCCCAGATCCGGGACATGCAGGCCGCAGCCGATCAGGCCGGACGCGAGGCGCAAGAGGCTGCGCGCAGGCTCGATCGGGAACTCGCGGAACGCAACCGCCAGATCACCCGCCTTGAGAGCGAATTGCAAATGGCACGACTTTCGCAGCCGCCCGACCAGATCGCAGGCGATACCCGCGATTTGGAACGCGAAGCGTTGGAGCGGCGCCGCGCGGCCGCCGAGGAAGCCCGCCTTGCGCGCCTCAATTCGCCCATGCTCGCCATTGGTGGGCGCGGCGGCTCTGGCGAGGGCGAGAGCGCGCAAGAGGCAAGCCGTCTCGATGACAACGAAGCCTTTGTGCGCAATGTCGGTCGACCCGCGCCCGTCGAGCGGGCACGCGTGATCGTCAATCCGGCCAATACAGTGACGCAAGGCAGCGTGATTCAGGCTTCGCTGGAGACCGCGATCGATTCCAGCCTTCCGGGGCCCATTCGCGCAGTCGTCACGCAGGATGTGCATTCCTATGATGGCATGCGCATCCTGATCCCGCGCGGCAGCCGTCTGATCGGGCGCTACTCGGCCAATATCGAAACAGGGCAATACCGCGCGATGGTTGCTTGGGAGCGCATCATCCTGCCCGACAATCAAAGTGTGGCGATTGCGGCCTATGGCGGCGATGCAATTGGACGGGCGGGTCTCTCTGGACGCGTCAACAAGCGCTTTGGTGAACGCTTCGGGGCTGCAGCGCTGATCTCGCTTCTCTCGTCAGGCCCGGCGCTCGCGTCACGCGATATCGACAATGAAACGGTTCGGGACGGAGCCACCCGCGTGTCGAGCGATTTGCGCGATGCAACAGGCAACCTCGTCAGTGACGCGCTCAGCCTGCCACCGGTGATTACCATCAATCAAGGTGCGCGGGTCACAGTCATGGTCGACCGCGATCTGGAGATATTCTGATGGATGGTCTGATGGACGCCCAGGCGGGCCACGGGCATAACAGCTATTTCGCGCAGGAAATGGAGCGGCTGGGGCCCATCGTGAAGGACCGAGGGCTGGTCGAGCTGTGTGTCAATCCCGATGGCCGCGTCTGGGTCGAGCTGCAAGGCGACAGCGCCATGCGCCTGAGCGCGCAAACCCTGTCGCAGACCGAAATGGGGGATCTGGCCAGCAACATCGCCTCGACCGGCAACAGCACGCTGGGGCGCAGCCGGCCGGTGATTTCGGGCTCGGTCCTCTATGAGGGGCGCGCCGTGCGCTATCAGGTCGTGGCCCCGCCCGTCGTCGATCACGGCCATTCCATCTCGATGCGGTTTTTCTCCAGCATTCCGCTCGAGGCGATTGCGCTGAAGTTTCTGCATGGCAAGGAAATCTCGCTGGGCGACCGGCGCGCGGCTTTGGGGCGCGAGCTGAAGGGGTTGGTTGCGAGTGGCGATCTCGATGCGGCTGCGCACTTTTGCATTGCCCACAAGCTGAACCTCATCGTTGCGGGCGGCACCTCGACCGGCAAGACCGTGCTGGCGCGCAAGCTGATTTCCTTCGTGCCGGAACATGAGCGCATCATCACCATCGAGGAAGCGGCGGAGCTGATCCCCACCCAGCCCAACACCGTCACGCTTCTCTCTGATCGGGACAACCCCCTACGCTCCACCGATGCGCTGCTCACATCCGCGCTGCGCATGCGCCCTGACCGGCTGATCGTGGGAGAGGTGCGCGGGGCCGAGGCCATGACGTTTCTGGAAGCCATCAACACTGGCCATGGCGGATCGATCACTACGCTCCATGCCGAGACCCCGCAGCTTGCGATCTCGCGCCTCGCCATTGCAGCGCTCAAATCCAACCTGCCGCTGACCTATGACAATATGTGCGCCTATATCGCCAATTCGATCGATGTGATCGTCCAGGCCGGGCGCAAGGACGGCGCGCGCGGCATCACCCAATTCTATTTCCCCGCTCTTCCCGATGAACAGGACCCCCGGATATGAAACACGCCCTCCTCGGCCTTGCGCTCTTTGTCGCGATGCCCGTTCTCGCGCAGACCGCGCCTGATTTGAATGATCTCGACCCGAACACCCTGCCGCCCGCGCAGGGCAATGCCCTCGATCTGACAGTCCCGCAGCTCTACACCGCGTCGGAGCCTGACCGCGAGGTCAATGGCTGCATCGTCCCCGGACGCCCCGACTGGCTGGTCGAGATGAACCCCGCGACGACGAATGAACGGGCGATGGTACATGCGATCTACAATCTGCGGTGGTCCAAGGCGGTCGTCGAGAATGAGGATTGCGCCTGCGCCCTGCGTTATCCCGATTGGGCAGATGTCATTGCAGAGTTCAATGAGAGCTACGCCGGGATGGACAAGCAGCAAATGTTTGATGTGCAGATGTCATATCGTTCCATGCATCATCAGCGCGTTGCGCGTGCTCGTGCCATTTGCCGTGAACAAAGCCGCTGAGCATGGGCATTGTCTCCTGGATTGTCGGTTCGGTCGAAGGCTATCTCGCCACTGCAGGTGAGACGGCTTTCGGGGCCTTGCTCGGCGCTGTCGGCACGATCGGCATGGCGATGGCAACGCTGGCCGTGGTGTTTGTCGCGCTCAATGCGATGCTGCAGGTCAAATCCATCGATCTGCGCACGGCCGTCATGCTGGGGGTCAAACTTGCTCTTGTCGGGATCTTTGCCCGCAACTGGGCCGAGTTCAATTCCGTGACCAATGCCATTGTCGGTGGCTCGGAACACCTTGCCGGCGTGATCGTCGGCGCGGCGGGCGGGCTCGGCGATGGGTCTGCCGGCCATTTCGCGCAGCAATTTGATGCAATCATTTCTGACTTGATCGACACCGCAAACAACATCGGCAGCGCAATGAATTGGGTCGGCGGGGCGTTTTTCACGACAATCGCCTTCATCATCCTTGCCGCCATGGGCGCGGCGGCTGGCCTGATGATCGTTTTCGCCAAGCTGATGATCACCTTCTATGTCAGCATCGCACCGATCATGATCACCATGTCCCTCCTGAACGCCACGAAAGACTATTTCCAGAACTGGCTCACCGGGATCATCAGCTATGCCTTCTACCCGATCGTGATTGCTGCCGTCTTCTCGGTCATCATCTCGATGAGCGACCAGATGGCCAGCAATGTGAATTCCGGCGATCTCGCGACCCTCGGTCAGGCCATCCCCTTCTTTGCCATGATCATCATGGCTTTTTTCGCGATATTCCTGATCCCCGTGATCATGCGCCAAATCACCGGAAATATTCAGCTGACATCTGCAATGAGCGGACCCATGGCCGCCCTCGGCACCCTCTCCGCCGCCCGCATGGCTGGACTTATGGGCCGGCCCGGGCCAGTGCAGCCCGCAGGCCCCGGCGCGGGTGGGGCAACGCGGGGGCCGGGGGGCAGTCCAGGGACCGCGTCGGCCGCGGCAACCCGCATGGCGCGCTCGGCACGTTTGACAGGGAGATGAACATGGAATTGACACCCGGCACATTTGTGCTGATCGCATTCGCGGTTGCCCTTGTCGTGATCCTCGCGGCGTTCATTTCCCGCAAGGGCGTCTTCGCGCCCCCGTTTGAACGCCGCCCCCTCATGAACCAGACGGAATTGCGGCTCTTCAAGATGCTGCGCGCGGAACTGCCTGCCGGCTGGTGCGTGACGTGCCAGGTCGCCTACGGGGCGTTCCTGCGCAATAAGAGCTATAAGCGCTACATGAGCATCAACTCAAAACGCGCGGATTTCGTGTTGCTGGACGCTGATCTGAATATCGCCCTGGTGATCGAGTATCAGGGCAAAGGCCATTTCGGGAACAGCCGCGACAGCCGCGCACGTGCCGAGAAAAGCGATACCGTCAAGCGGCAGGCACTGCGAGAGGCAGGGATTGAACTCGTCGAACTGCCCGCGAAATTTGATCGCGACATGGTGGCGGAAATGGTGCGGGGGCTGGTTTTGCAAGACAGTGCTGGATCGTAGCGCGCGGGTTTTACGGTCAAGCGCCCTGGGCAGCGGTGGCGGTCAAATGAGGTGGCCACATCGCCATCATCCTCGGTCAGTGCCTCAATAAACGAGAGCATGTCCAACCGTTCAACACGATCTTCGCCGATCATCATCATACCAAACACAGATTATGCTACACAAATGTGTATCCATTGGATACGCTAACAGCCGATGAAAGATGCTGGCCTCCGCATACGTATTGATCGAGACCTGCGAGAGCAGTTTCTCAAGGCGTGCCAGGCGGAAGACAAACCCGCAGCTCAGGTGCTGCGAGAGTTCATGCGCGCTTATGTGGCTGCGCGTGGACCCGACGGCGCAAGAGGAAAAGACAACGGGGTAGAACCTTGAACGCTGTTGAAATCGAACAAGCCGTTTCAGAACTTGCCGAGCAGCCGTTTAACGCGGCCGAGTTCCCCTATGCCTTTCTTCTGGCCTTCGGCAACAAGGACACCACCATAAAGCGCCTGCGCGATGGAGCGTCCAACAAGTCCGACATTGGCGGCGTCCTGCAGACCAGCAACATCCACCTGAAAACCTGTGCGCCGGGCGACATCGCGGCAACCCTCACTGCGCTGCGCGACAGCCCCGCCACCACCCGCGCCAAGGCGAAGTTCATCCTCGCCACCGATGGTACTGACCTTGAGGCCGAGGATATCATCACCGGCGAGACCATCGCCTGCCGCTACACCGATTTCCCCAACCATTTCGGCTTCTTCCTGCCGCTCGCCGGTATCTCCACCGTCAAGCAGATCCGCGAAAGCGCCTTTGACATCCGCGCGACCAGCCGCCTCAACCGGCTTTACGTCGAGCTGATCAAGGGCAACCCTGACTGGGGCAGCGCCGACAAACGCCAAGACATGAACCACTTCATGGCGCGGCTGATCTTCTGCTTCTTCGCCGAAGACACTGACATCTGCGTCAGCGACAACCTGTTCACCGCCACCATCGACCAGATGACCAACCGTGACGGGTCGAACACGCACGAAGTGATTGGCGAAATCTTCAGGGCCATGAACACGGCCATCCCCAAACGGGCCGAGGCCAGGCTGCCCCGCTGGGCAGATGCCTTTCCCTATGTGAACGGCGGGCTGTTCTCGGGCAGCACCGAGGTCCCGCGCTTTTCCAAGATCGCGCAGCGCTACCTGTCCCATATCGGCAGCCTCGACTGGACGCAGATCAACCCCGACATTTTTGGCTCCATGATCCAGGCCGTCGCGGATGAAGAGGAACGCTCGGTCCTCGGCATGCACTACACCTCGGTGCCGAACATCCTGAAGGTGCTGAACCCGCTCTTCCTTGATGATCTGCGCGCCGAGCTGGAGGCGGCGGGCGACAACGCGCGCAAGCTGGCCAATCTGCGCGCGCGCATGGCCAAGATCCGCGTCTTCGATCCCGCCTGCGGGTCGGGCAACTTCCTTGTCATCGCCTACAAGGAAATGCGCGCGCTGGAGTATGAGATCAACAAGCGGCGGGGCGAGCCGCTGCGCCGCAGCGACATTCCCCTGACCAACTATCGCGGGATCGAGTTGCGGGATTTCTCGGCCGAGATCGCGCGGCTGGCGCTGATCATCGCGGAATACCAGTGCGACGTGACCTATCGCGGCCAGAAAGAAGCCCTCGCAGAATTCCTGCCGCTGGACGCGCAGAACTGGATCACCTGCGGCAACGCCCTGCGGCTGGACTGGCTGTCCATCTGCCCGCCCACGGGGACGGGGGTGAAGTTTCAGGCTGATGACCTGTTCATGTCGCCGCTGGATCAGGCGCAGATCGACTTCGCGAACGAGGGGGGTGAGACCTATATCTGCGGGAACCCGCCTTACCGTGGAAGCAAGTGGCAATCGCCGGAGCAAAAAGAGGACATGGTGGTGGCATGGGCCAAGCACTCCAAGCTGGCAAAGACCACAGATTTTGTAGCGGGCTGGATCGCTAAGTATTTGGATTATGTCCAAGCGGTTCCCAACGCTGTGGCGGCTTTCGTGACCACAAACAGTATTTGCCAAGGTCAACAGGCGTCTGAAATATGGCCGGTCGCCTTCAAGCGAGGCACCGAAATCCGTTTTGCCCATGTTCCCTTCAAGTGGAGCAATTTGGCTAGCCACAATGCAGGGGTGACAGTGATTATCGTTGGGCTTGCGCAGTCGTCGACAGGCCCAAAGTTACTCTATGACGGAGAAACAGTGCGCGAATGTGTGGGCATTGGACCTTATTTGGTTCCTAACCAACTGGCGGCAATTGTTAAATCTAACGAACCTCTTGGGCAACAAGCCAAAATGTTGTTCGGCAATATGCCTCGTGATGGCGGCCACCTTTTCCTAAGTTCAGAAGAAGCCTTTGAACTCCGAAAGGACACCAGCATTGCGCACATGGTTCGTCACTTTGTGGGTTCCGAAGAGCTAATAAACGGCAAACAGCGTTACTGCCTGTGGATCGAAGCTGACGAGGTTGAAATCGCACAACGCAATGCGTTCATCGCGGATCGCCTGAATAAAGTCGCAGCAAATCGATTAGAGTCGCCTGCGCAATCAACGAAGGAATTTTCCAACAAACCCTATCGCTTCGTCCAGATTGCTGGTCGCTCTGAACAAAACGCAATTGTTGTCCCGCGCGTTTCATCCGAAAATCGTGATTTTCTACCAGTGGATTATCTCACAAGCGATTTTATCATTGGCGACCGGAACTTTGCCCTCTACGACGCCCCACTTTGGAACATGGCGCTGATCGCCTCGCGCCTGCATTGGGTCTGGATCGGCACGGTCTGCGTGCGGATGCGGACCGACTTCAGCTACTCCAACACCCTCGGCTGGAACACCTTCCCCGTCCCCAAATTAACTGAAAAGAACCGCGCCGACCTGACAGCGGCGGCGGAAGGCATCCTTCTGGCCCGCGAGGCGCATTTCCCCGCCACCATCGCCGACCTCTACGACCCCGAAAAAATGCCCGAGGGCCTCCGCGCCGCGCATGACCACAACGACGAGGTGCTGGAACGCATCTACATCGGCCGCCGCTTCCGCAACGACACCGAACGGCTGGAAAAACTGTTCGAGATGTACACGAGGATGACCACGAAGGTGGCGGTATGAGCACCCTTACAGACATCGAAAAGCGCTACTTGGAGAAGCTGCTAGATATGGGCGGCGGCTACGTACTTGATTACTCGGATGCAAGCTATGGAGAATTTTTCAAGCGCCATGGCATAAATATTCATGGGATGAAGTATCATACTTACGGTACTTCCAAGGCCAAAAAGATGCGAGCGTTCTGGGAGCAGGAGGCAGATAGCCTCGTTGGTAGAGTTTTGTCTGAAATGATGGACTCTTACGAGGCTGATGGCGAACTTAATGGTCGTGAAATCAACAAGCCTGTTTTGGAGAAAGGGCGCGCTATTACAGAACGCCTCTTGGGAAAGTTAACTGAGAAAAGCCCCAGGCAAACACTTGACGATTTTTTACACCAAGAATTCACTATCCCTAATGTACAAAATTTACCCGTGGAGGCTCAGGCGGTACCAATTATTCAAGGCCGCCTCGATGAAGCGCGAACCGCGATGGGGGCAGGTGCATACTTATCCGTAATTTTTCTGTGTGGCAGCGTGTTGGAGGCGGTTTTGCTGGGAGCAGCACAGAAGGAGCCGGGCCGCTTCAACAAAGCTGGGTCCAGTCCGAAAGGTAAAGACGGTGGCGTTCGGAAGTTTCATGAGTGGAGTCTCGCACAGTTCATTGATGTTTCTTGCGAAATTGGCATTCTGAAGCCTGATGTGAAAAAATTCAGTCACGGTCTGCGCGATTTTAGAAATTACATTCATCCATATGAGCAAATGGTCTCTGGTTTCGCTCCGGATGAGCACACTGCCAAGGTCTGCTTTCAAGTTTTGAAAGCGGCACTTGCAAGCGTGGCAGGGGAACGTCGATGACAAGTATCAACAGTATTCCCTCCCTCTCCGTGAAATACGCCGCCAATGGCAGTTCGACCAAATCGAACGACGTGGGCATGCGGGCGATGCAGGATCGCGCCAGTGAGAAGGGGCGGTCGGTCGTGATGGGTCAGAAAGTGCACACACCATGACGCTTGACCCAGTCATGAGTGCGGAACGCACCCGCAAGCTGGTGGACGATCTGCGCGCCAAGCCAGCGGAAACCACCTGGATCGAGTTCAAGGAAAACAATGCCGACGGACCATTGATCGGCAAGTTGATCTCGGCCTTGTCCAACGCTGCACGGCTGGCCGATCAGCACTTCGCCTATGTGGTCTGGGGGGTGAGAGACGGTGATCATGCGGTTGTCGGCACGGTTTTTGAGCCGACAGTGAAGAAGGAGAAGGGGCAGCCGCTCGAGTTGTGGATTGCGAACCACCTGTCACCAAGCATCGAGTTCCGTTTCGAAGAAGTCGATCACGTTGCGGGGCGCCTGATCCTGCTGACCATTCCCGCCGCCGCAACCGCCCCGGTAGAATTCGACCGCACAGCCTATTTGCGCATCGGCAGCGCAACGCCGCGCCTTTCTGATCATCCGGAACGCCTGCGCGCGCTTTGGGCAAAGTTGCAGCCTTACGCTTGGGAGACTGGGGTGGCGGCGCAGTTTTTGACCGGTGACGAGGTTTTGACGTGTTTGAACTACGCCAACTATTTCGATCTCACCGCCCAGCCCTTGCCGGATAACCGAAAAGGGATTTTCGATAAGTTGTTGGCCGATCGCCTTATTCAGAAGGATGTAGGCGACAGGTGGAATATCACCAATCTAGGTGCGATCCTGTATGCTAAAAAGCTTGCCGATTTCGGTCCATCTGTAGAACGCAAAGGCGTCCGGTTCGTAGCTTATGCTGGCACCGGACGAGCTGATGCTGTGAACCACCGCCAGGATGGCCAGCGCGGCTATGCAGCGGGATTTCAAGGGCTGGTGGATTACATCGACGGCCTTCTGCCTCGCAACGAACTGATCGGAAAAGCATTCCGCGAGGAGCGACCACTTTACCCGTCGATAGCGATCCGCGAATTGATCGCCAACGCATTGATCCACCAAGACATGACAATCACCGGTGCGGGACCACTCATCGAGTTGTTCAGTGATCGAATGGAGATCACGAACCCGGGCGCCCCCTTGGTCAGCCCCGACCGGTTTTTGGACTCGCCGCCGCGTTCCCGAAATGAAGCCCTTGCGTCATTGATGCGGCGGATGAAGCTTTGCGAAGAACAAGGCACCGGCATCGACAAGGTGATCTCGGCAGTTGAGCTACACCAGTTGCCACCACCGGATTTCCGCATGGAGGGAGACGCCGTGCGCGTGGTTCTGTTTGCACCACGCCGATTTGCGGACATGACACCGGAAGAAGCCGTGCGAGCGTGTTACCAACATGCCGCGCTCAAATACGTAGGCGGTCAGAAGATGACGAACGCGACACTTCGGGAGCGGCTTGGCATCGACGACCAGAACGCTGCACAGGCGTCACGGGTTATTCGCGCAACGCTGGATTCTGGTCTGATCCGTCCTGCGGATGCTGAACGCCCTCGTGCTGGCTATGTCCCGTCGTGGGCGTGATAGGGACAACATTTGATCGGGTTTTGATTGTGCGTATGTGGGCTGGAGGGCATAAATTGGAAAATACATATAAATCATACTGTTGCGACAGGCAGGGTGCTGTATGGCTACTTGATCGGGTTTTGATTTCCTGGCCCAAAGCGAAGGATCCCGCACTCAACAGAAAGAACGCAATATGACCAAAGGTGTTCCCTCCGTCTCCGTCAAATACGCCGCCAATGGCAGCTCGACCAAGTCGAACGAACTCGGCATGCGTGCGATGCAGGAACGCGCCTATGAAAAGCGGGGCGAGCAATACCTGCTGATCAAATCGCCCCCGGCCTCGGGCAAAAGCCGCGCGCTGATGTTCATCGCGCTCGACAAGCTGCACAATCAGGGCCTGCGTCAGGCCATCGTCGTGGTGCCGGAGAAGTCCATCGGGTCCAGCTTCAACGACGAGCCGCTGAGCAAGTATGGCTTCTGGGCCGATTGGGAGGTGAAGCCGCAATGGAATCTGTGCAACGCGCCGGGCGGGGATGATGGCAAGGTTGGCGCGGTCGGTAAGTTCCTTGCGAGCGACGACAAGGTGCTGGTCTGCACCCATGCGACCTTCCGCTTCGCCGTCGACAAGTTCGGGATCGAAGCCTTCGACGACCGGCTGATTGCGGTGGATGAATTCCACCATGTATCAGCCAACCCCGACAACAGGCTGGGAACGCATCTGGGCGCGCTGGTCGCCCGCGACAAGGTGCATCTGGTGGCGATGACCGGATCGTATTTCCGCGGCGATGCCGAGGCAGTCCTGTCGCCCGAGGACGAGGCGCGGTTCGACACGGTTACCTATACCTATTACGAGCAGCTTAACGGCTACAAATACCTCAAGACGCTCGATATCGGGTATTTCTTCTATTCGGGGTCCTATGCGGATGATATCCTCAACGTGCTGGATCCGAACGAGAAGACCATCCTGCACATCCCGAATGTGAACTCGCGCGAAAGCACGAAGGACAAGCACCGCGAGGTCGAGCATATCATCGATGCTCTGGGCGACTGGCAGGGAACCGATCCCGCCACTGGGTTTCAGCTTGTCAAGACGCCGGAGGGACGCGTGCTGCGCATCGCCGATCTGGTGGATGATGAACCGGCCAAGCGGGACAAGGTTTCCGCCGCGCTGAAGGACCCCGCGCAGAAGAACAACCGCGACCATGTCGACATCATCATTGCCCTGGGGATGGCGAAGGAAGGGTTCGACTGGATCTGGTGCGAACACGCCCTGACGGTCGGCTATCGCGCAAGCCTGACCGAGATCGTGCAGATCATCGGCCGCGCCACCCGCGACGCTGAGGGCAAGGCGCGGGCGCGATTCACCAACCTGATCGCCGAGCCTGACGCCGCGGCCGAGGCCGTGACCGAGGCGGTGAACGATACGCTGAAAGCGATCGCCGCGAGCCTGCTGATGGAGCAGGTGCTGGCCCCGCGTTTCAACTTCACGCCCAAAAGCCCGCAATCGGGGCCGGTCGAGGGGTTTGACTATGGTGAAGGGGGGTATGACCCCGCAAAGGAAAACGTCGGATTCAATGAGGCAAGTGGCCAGTTCCAGATCGAGATCAAGGGGCTGGTCGCGCCCAAGAGCAAAGAGGCCAGGCGCATCTGCCAGGAAGATCTGAACGAGGTAATCACGGCCTTCGTGCAGGACAAGACCACGATTGAGCGCGGGCTGTTTGATGAAGAACTGGTCCCCGAAGAACTGACCCAAGTGCGCATGGGCAAGATTGTCGCCGCGCGGTTTCCCGAACTGGATACCGAGGATCAGGAGGCCGTGCGCCAGCATGCAGTGGCCGCGCTGAACCTGACCCAGAAGGCCAAGGAAATTGCGCTGGCAGGCGGTGATGATGGCGAAGTATCGGCCAACACGGCGCTGATCGACGGGGTGCGCAAATTCGCCATGGATGTGCGCGAGCTGGATATTGATCTGATCGACCGGATCAACCCATTTGGGGAAGCCTATGCGATTCTCGCCAAGACCATGAGCGAGGAAAGCCTGAGGCAAGTTGCTGCGGTGATTACTGCGAAGAAAGTGCAGCTGACACCTGAGGAGGCGCGCGCGCTGGCCAAACGTGCAGCGGCATTCAAGCAGGAACGGGGACGATTGCCGTCGATCACATCGGCGGACCCATGGGAGAAGAAAATGGCCGAAGGGGTGGCCTACCTTATCCGCATGAAACAGGAGGCCGCCAATGGCTAACGGCTTCACAGATGAAGATGACGCCCTACTGGCCGAACTGGGCGTCGAGGTCGAGACGAAAAAGCAAGTCTCCCGCACCCCGCGTGAAGAGCGGATCATCGCAGGCTTTGAAGAAATTCAGCGTTTTGTCGATGAGCACGGCCGCCGCCCGCAGCATGGCGAGGATCGCGATATCTTCGAGCGCCTGTATGCAGTCCGCCTTGACCGGATTGCCGAGTTACAGGAATGCCGCGACCTGATTGAGCCTATGGATCATCAGGGAATGCTGAATGGCACGCCACTCGCGCAGTCCAGTGATACGGAAGAGATGGATGACGACGCGCTGCTCGGCGCGCTCGGGATCGAGGTTGAAGCGCCAGCGATCACAGAACTGAAGCATGTTCGATCGACTGCGGAGAAAAAGGCGGCGGAAGAAATAGCCAACCGCGACCGCTGCGAGGATTTCGCGCGTTTCAAGCCTCTGTTCGAGCAGGTGCAGAAGGAGCTGGACACCGGCTTGCGCGAGGCACGGAAATTCGAGCTGAAATCGGAAATCGAGCCCGGCCGCTTCTTCATCGTGGGTGGGCAGAAAGCCTATGTCGCCGAAATGGGGGAAATGAAGCTCACGGATCAGGGGCGCACGGATGCGCGGCTGAGGGTGATTTTCGACAACGGCACCGAAAGTAATATGCTGATGCGATCGCTGCAGCGGGCCCTGAACGCAGATGGCGACGCAGGGCGGCGCATATCAGAACCGCATGCCGGACCCCTGTTCTCAGATCAGACGATAGATGGGGATGAGGCCAGCGGCATCATCTATGTGCTGCGCAGCAAATCCGATCACCCACGGGTGGCCGAGAACCGCGATCTGGTACATAAGATTGGTGTGACCAATATGAGCGTCGAAAAGCGCATCGCGGGCGCACAGCTGCAGCCGACATTCCTGATGGCCAATGTCGAGATTGTCGCCACCTATGAGCTGTACAACATCAACCCCACCCGCCTCGAAAACCTGATCCATCGCATCTTTGAACCAGCACGGCTCGATATCGAGATTATGGATCGCTTCGGGCGGCCTGTGGCCCCAAAGGAATGGTTTTTGGTGCCACTCTTTGCGATCAGCGATGCTGTCGAGAAAATCAAGGACGGTACCATTGCCGGTTTCGTCTACGACCCCACTCAGGCGAAACTCGTCCAGCGATCAGGGGGGGTGTAATTGGCTTTTCGTTTCTGGCGGCGCGTTCGTCTGGCCCCCGGTGTCACACTCAACCTGTCGAAATCGAACGCGTCGCTGTCCTTCGGGCCACGTGGTGCGAAATACACCATCAGCCCGCGCGGCAATCGCGCGACAGCGGGCCTGCCCGGAACCGGGCTGTTCTATACGGTCCATGACCGAAAGCGCGCCGGGCGCGGTGGGGTGGCGCCTGCGCCATCTGTGCCGCAGCGCGACCGGCTGAAGCTAGGGTTCTTCCAGCGCCTGATGACCCCGGCCGAGGAAAAGCGGTTCATCGACGGTATCCGCGCGCTGAATGACGGTAATCAGGATGCCGCGCTGACGGCGCTGGAGGAGGCAGGCGATCTGCCCGATGCCGCCTGGATGGCCGGGATGATCCGCCTGCGGCGCGAGGAACTCGACCGCGCCAGGGCGCATTTCGAACACGCGTTGGCCCGTCTGGGGAATCTGGGCACGCTGTTTGCCAAATACGAGATTGCTGCACAGGCCAGCCTTCCGATCACATCCGACATCTTCGCCCATGTCTTCCCGCGTGAACGCGGCACTCGGCTGGCGCTGGTGGAAATCGCACAGCTTGAGGGCCGCCATGCCGACGCGATGGGGCATATCGCGCGGCTGATGGAGATTGATGCGACTGATCCGGTGGTGCTGCTGTCCTTCGCAGAGCTGGCGCTCGACACCACGGATGACCGCGCGTTGATGGACCGCGTGGTCCGCGCCACTGTGCATGTCGAAAACGAAACACCCGTCGATACGGCGATCCTGCTTTATCGCGGCCGCGCACTTGCGGCGCTGGGAATCCCCGATGCTGCGATCGACGTGTTCACACTTGCCAACCGTCGCCGGAAGGACCGGCCTGAGGGCTTGTTGCATCAGATTCGCTATGACCGGGCGGTGCTTTATGATCAGGTTGGCCGCAAGGCGCAGGCACGGCGCGAATTCGAGCGTCTATATGCCGAAGACCCTGATTTTGAGGATGTTCGTGCAAGGCTGACCTTATGAATGCGGATGTCGGAGCCACCTGCGCGAACATGGAACACCATTGCGCCAAAGTCGTGACCACATAACCTCTCATTCAATTGGAGACCCATCTTGCGCTTTCGACGTCCACCACAATCCTCGATCGATCAGGTGCACATTTCGCGAGACGGGGAGGTTGCGATCATCGAGTTCGCAGATCCTGCCTATGGGACAGTGAATCTGACGCTGGGCCCCGAGATCAATACTCTAACGGATCACGAAATCCTTGACGTGTACAATGATATCGTTGCCGCACAAGAGGCGAGCATTGCCGACCCGGCGAATCGTCCAATTGAAATCCCGAAAGGACGGCCGCAAATTGAATGGCTGGAGGATTTTCAACAATGGTCAGCACGTGGCCACGTCCTTAAATGTGAGGTGTCAGATACCGAAGACGGCAATCTTGTCTTTTATTTCGACGACAAGGAGCTGGATGCAGAGGCGTTCCTGCAATTGATCCGGCCGTTCGCAGGATGGGGGATGCGCGTCACATTCATGGACGAATCCCAAATACATGATGAGCCGGTAGTGATCGTGCGCGACCCGGATGACGACACCTGAACACTGACGATAGACGTCTTGATGTGGCCACCGTGATCCCCCCAAACAGCAATTCAGAAAAAGCCGCCCCATCCCGACGAATTGCAACGGATGACTCCGTGCGAAATATAGACTGAATGTCGTGTAGATCAGATGCCCGCTTCGCGGCCCACCGCACCGCTGACGCGTTGTGGTGGGCCGCTCAGAAGGCTTCTCATGCAGCGGCACTCCCGGCGTCACCCCCCAGAATATCGGCGATACGTTCAACTGCAGCGCAGTTCTCGGGGGTTGGCGAGATGAGCTTTGCTTTGCTCAGGATCTGACTGCTGCGCCCGCTGCGCCGTTTCAGGAGCGGTGTGGCGGTCTTGGCACGCTCAAAAATCGGCTTTGGTGCCTTGGCAGGATCGAAGCCGGAGATGTCGATGATCTTTGCCGCCATCAACAGCCCGCTCACGCGGCGTGGCCTTGGGGTGGGTGCTGTGGCGGGCGGGGGTGCGGCCACAGCGCCCGCCCCCACCCGCTGTGCAGCAATCATGCCTTCGGTCTGCCGCTGCACGATGGCGACCATCCTATCATCGATCTCGGCCGCGTCCTGTGCATTCAGCTTGCCCCCGAGCGGCAATGGGTAGTCGCCTGTCTGCCCTTCAAACAGATGCCGGAGCTTCGCGTCCTCATAGTATTTGATCCGCTTGGCGCGGGCGGGGTGCTGGCCATCGATCACGAGGATGATGTCATCAAGATCGAGCCGCGCGGCCTCGTCTTCGGTAAGCAATGGCCGTTCTTCGGTGCGCTCGCTGAGATTGGTGTCGAACATGCCCCGCCCCATGGCGCGCGATTTCGACACCACACGCTTGGTGGTCATGCCCACGCCTTCGCTCACCTCGGTGACCGTGCGCTTCTCGGAGGGGGTCATGTAGAGCTTGACCCCGGCCCCACCCTGCAGCGAGAGGCGGGTGTTTTCTCCATAGATCTCGTCGAGCGCCGGGATGGTCTGGGTGATGATCGCCAGATGGCCGCCGTAAGACCGCAGGGTCTTGATGCTTTCGGCCACGATCGGCATCTTGCCCAGCCGGTCGAATTCATCGAGCATGATCATCACGGGCCAGGGCTCGTCCTCGCCCGGCTCGTGGTCCTGCAAGCTGGCGATCAGGTCGGAGAAGAAGAGCCGGATCAGCGGCGCCAAGGGCCGGATATTGTCGGGCGAGACCACCAGATAGACGGTCTGCGGCTTGCGCCGGAAGGTTGAGAAATCGAAATCCGACACAGCGGTCGCGCGGTCAATGGTCGGGTTGTCCCACGCACTCAGCCCGGAGGTCATCAGAAGCGAGAGATAGGAGGTCAGGGTGCGGTCATTGGTCGAGGCCATGCGCTCAAAAATAAGCCGCGCAGAGGGGCTGCGGACTTCCTCGGCATAGCCTGCATATTGCTTGTTCTTGTCGCCCCCCGAAGAGGCCAGGCGGTAGATTTCGCCAATGGTGGGCAGGTTGCATTCCATCGCGAGGATCCCGCAGGCGACAAAGAGATCGATGCCGCCCTCGAGCAGGCCCTTGGCATTCTCGCCATCGGCCTGCAGGAACAGATTGGCCGTCTTGCGCAACTCCATCTGCCGCTGGTCGGGATTGGGGAGCGCCGCGATGCGCTGCAGGGGGTTGTAGCGATGCGTGGGGCGGTCCCAATCGACCGGGGCAAAGCGCCAGACCTTGTCACCACGCGCGCGGCGCTTGCGCGAGGTCTTGTCGAAATTCTCGCCCTTCACATCGAGCACCACGGCGGAGCCGACAAAGCACAAAAGGTTTGGGATCACAAAGCCCGTGCCCTTGCCGCGCCCTGTGGGGGCGACAACCAGACAATGCGGGAAGGTGGTGGAGCAGAGAAACTTCGCGCTGGATTTGGGCTTGCCCATCTTGCCCAGCAGGAACCCGCGCCCGGGCTTTGCGAAAAAGCCGTTGCGCTTCAATTCGGGCCTTGTTTGCCAATGGGTCTCGCCAAAGCGGGTCAGACCCTCATGGACGACAAAGGACCCCAGCAGCAGCGTGCCCAGCGTGGCAAAGAGGAAGATCAGCCAGACCACCTGCCAGATATCGGGATGGTGGAGCCGGATCGCTTGCCAGTTCTGCACCAGGAGGCCCCAATCGAGGGTGGCGGCACTGCCGGTGAGTTTGAGCGCCAGATAGCCTGTGGCCAGAATATAGGCGAGCGAAAGCCCAAGCGCGGCAAAGAGGCCAAGGCCTGCCAGAACGCGTGTCTTAATCATGGCCGATCCCCCGGTCTTGCGCCGCATTGGCCGCACGCTCATTGAACCAGTCCTCGGTCACTTGTTTGAGCGCAGGCTGCGAGTTCCCCTCGGCCTTGAGATATTCGCGGGCAACAGACAGCTGGTCTTCGCGCGAGCCGACCCCCTCAAGCCCGGAGATATCGCCCTGCTTCAGGCGCGCGATCTCGTCGGGGGTCAGGCGTTCCTCTACGGCTGCGCGATAGGCCTCGGCGCGCTCGGCATCGGTTGGCGCGGGCAGCCTGGCCAGATCGGATTTCGCGGCGATCAGCACGCCGGCGGCGGCGGCAGTCGCAGCGGCGGTGCCAGTGCCAGCGGTAGTGCCCGTCGTGGTTCCAGTCGCGGTTCCTGTGCCGCGCTGGATATCCTGCGCCTCCCAGGCGCGCCGACTGCCCTGTTTCTCGCTCATGGCATTGGTCACGGGGTCACGCGTCGTAATGGTGACCGGCTCAGAGCGGGTTGAGGACAGGGTGACGGTGTCGCCCGTCTTCACCCCCTGATCGGCAAGCGCCTTGGCAACCCCCACACCCCAGACATCATGGCTGCGACCATTCTCGAGCTGCAAACGCACATAGGGCGACTCGGCCGCACCGGGGCGGTCGAGATAGGGGCGCGTGCCCTGCGCAAGGATGGTCCCGCGCACCCCCTGGCTGTAATCAATCCTGTCGCCCGAAGTGCTGGCGGTGGTGGTGCCCGCAGCATCGCGGGGAAGGTCACGCGTTGCGTCGCGCCCCTGGTCGACCGTCGCAGTGACAGGCCCGTCGGTGCGCTGCAGGCTGCGCGGGCGCTCCATGTCACTGCGACGTGTCGCCTCTTCAGCATCGCGCGCATTGGGCGTGTAGCCCGCGACCTTGATGCCCTTGGCTGCCCCCTCGATCCACATTTCGCGCCGGAAATCCTCTGGACCAGTCACTTTCATGGATGCCCAGCCACGATGGGCCGCGAGATTGACCATGTCGAGCGCTGTCGCCTTGTCGGCCGCCTTGGTGCTCAGCGTATCGCCAGTATCAACGATGGCGGCACGGGCATCATCGTAATGGCGGTAGAATTCTTGGCGGTCGCCCTGCTTGGTCACGACAAAGCGGTCGTAATAGCTTGCAGGGGTGTCCAGCGGGTCAAGGTCGCGCTTTGCGTCCGTGACATCACCCGCGCGCGCGGTGCCGGTTTCTTCGCTTTGTACGACCTTATTGTCCTGCGCAGACTTATCCGCTTGCGCTGCTCGTTCCCCTTGCTGCGCGCTTTCCACCTGCGGGACCACCCCCAGCACCTCGGCCTTTGCCTCAACGCGGGCCTGATCTTCGATGTCAAAGGACCGCGACGAGATCGATGCCCTGTCAAAGCCCTCGCGCCTCATATCCGCGATGGCATCCTGAATATTGCGGGAGGTCTTATCCTCAATGGCCTCGCGCTGCGCAGGCGTCAGATCGAGGCCGACATCCTCGCCGATCCGGTCATGCACACGGTCCACCTCTTCCAGCGCGCGGTCCAGATCCCCCTGTTTTGAGAGATCGAACCCGTGATGCGCCGCCACGCTGCGCAGGTCATCCAGCAGCCATTGTTGCTCCAGCGCGGAATTCGGCGCGCCCTCGCGCAGCCGGGCCATGATCGCATCCCCGCTGATCCCGCTGCCCTCCGCCGCCCCCCGGATCCGCCCTTCGCCCACGCGCGCGACATGTTCCATGGCGATAGCCGCGTTCTGCTTCGCATAAATGCCCTCCTCGCTGGGCGCGCCAGCCAACTCCTGATCGCGCGCCTCTGCAGGCAGTAGGGCGTCCAGTTTTGAAAGTGCATCGCTGAGGCGCGCCTCTTCTCGTGGGCGTTCGCCCGGCGCGGCTGCCGCAATCCGGTCCTCGGCCTCAGCCACGACCGTATCGAGGCGCTGCAGGGCCTGAGTGAACCGCTCTTGTTGTAACATCGGGATGGCTCCGTAATTTTGGGATTGAAGGCTGCGCCCGGCGCCGAGATCGGCGGCTGCGCGCTGAAGGTTTTGGGCGAGATCTGAGAGGCGCGTGTAAGACGCGATCTCGCCACGGGTGAAACGGGCATGATCGATGGCCTCGATCCCGCGCGCATGGGCAGCAAGCGCCGAATAACTCTCGGCATGGCGCGCGATCTGGGTGCGTGCATAGTCCAGATCAGCCCCCATGCGCGGGCGATCAGCCGTCCGGCCCCGGCGATAGTCAGCATCTGTGGGGGCGCGATGCAAAATGCCGCGCTGCAACCGGCTGGTGGCCTCAAGTGCCACGCCATGCGCCTGACCCAGTTCGACCAGGGCGTCCTTGTAGGTCTCGTAGCTGTGCTCGGTGCCCTGGCGCAGGGTGAAGAGCCGGCCATCCTCGCCGCGTCGGTTGACGACGATATGCGCATGTGGATGCGCGCGGTCGCTATGGGTGGCGGCGATATAGTCGAACTGCCCCTCAAAGAACCGCTCGCAAAATCGCGCGGTGATCGCCTGCACATCGCGACTGTCAGTGTCCTGGGGGAAAGACAGGATCAGATGCGCGGTCTGGCCCGCAGAGGTCATCCCCGCCCAGCCCTCGCTCCAGCGCAGGGCCGCCTCGCGCGCCTCATCCCCGGAAAGCGGCCCGCGCTGCTCATAGGTGCCCATGGAGTCAAACACCCGGTCTGCCTTGCCGGTCAGATACTCAAACTGATTGCCAAGCTGGCGGCTGTCATGGCACCCGCCCCCGCGCACCAGCTTCACGACCACCGCCCGGTTGCCCGCCGCCGCCCGCGCCATATGCTGATAGCTGCGGGTGCCGCCCCCGCGGCGTCCGAATGACTTTGGCGCAGGCTCATCGCCCCGCCCGCCCGGGCCCCGTGTCCAGCCCTCGTCGAACAGCGTGCCCATGGCCGCAGTCACGGCATCTGGCCTAGCCGACATGCGAAGCCTCCGGGGTCGCATCCCCTGCCATCGCATCGCCCACGATTGCCCGGAACGCCGCATCGCGCCCGCGCGCCTTGGCCCCGATCAGCACGGCCAGATGATCGCGCGACTGGGTTACAGCAGCATGCGTTGCGCGCAGCACCTCGACCTCGCGACGGCCCAGCTTGCGCGCCTCTGGCAACAGCCGCGGGTCATTCAGCCGCCGCGCAATCTGGTTGAGGTTTGATCCGATGGCCGACAATTCGCGGCGCAGCTCCCGGATGCCCTCGGCCAGCTCCGCATCGGCCCCGAGATATCCGGCAGGATGGCGAATGAAGGCGCGTAGCACCTTTGAGCGCTCATTTCCGCCAAGCCGCGCGATCAGCGCATCAAAGGCCCGGATATCCGCAACCGGCACCCGCGCGGTCACGGTCGCCGTCTCGGACCGGGCCTGAGCACGCGCCATCTGCACCCCGCGCGCAGTGTTGCGGATGGTCTGAACCGACACGCCATAGCGCACGGCCAGCGCTTTGGTCGAGATCCCTTGCCCCCGCGCCAGCGCAATCGCCTGGCGCTGTGCCGGGGTCAGGCGGGGCTTGCCCATCGCCTTGTCACGCGCGTTTGTGTTGTGTGTAGTCAATATCCATTTCCTGCTACATAACACCTCTGTCTTCCCCCTCTCGGGTAGGCAGATGCTGGAATCGCGTCAATACGAGATTCAACTGTCCGTTGTGCTGCGGTGTTATGGTTCTGGCCGAGACGGAGGCGGCGATGCCGCGCGGCTTTTGCTCAACACGACGCGTGCGAAATGGCCCGTTGCCGCGCCGCAGCGCCGTGCTGAGGGTGCAGGGGCGTGTTTTTTGGCGAAACTGCCCTGAGGGCCGCAAATCGCGCTGTTATCTTGAAAAAACAGGGCCTCCAGCAAAAAGCATCCAGCAAAAAACGATCAGCATCGAGCATATCGCAATCAGCATGTAGCAGAAAGCACGCAGCATATCGCATTCAGCATCCAGCGTTCAGCATGTAGCGCCAAGCATCCAAGCAAAGAGCGTTCAGCATAGAGCATGCAACGCGTAGCATTGAGCATTGAGCATTGAGCATTGAGCATCCAGCATATCGCATTGAACACCTCGCTCACTCCATCTAAAGTTGTGCCGCAATGTGATGGCCGGACGGCCAGACCCCGTGACAGAGAGAGTGTGTAAGATATGTCTGATGAGGCGAACCCGCCGGTTGTTGTGGCGGTGATGGGGATCAAGGGCGGGGCCGGGAAGACCACGATCTGTGCCGCCATGACTTCGGCGATGATCCATTCGAACAAGCGTGTGCTGCTGGTCGATACGGATCGCCAGAGATCGCTCGCTGACTGGGCGCAGCGGGCCGAAGCGCATGGCAATGGCTCGCCCCTGCTGTCGCATATCGAGGCGAAAGACACTGACGCCCTGGTCGCGATCCTGGACGAGGCCTTTGAGACCGAGAGCCATGATTTCATCATCATCGACACGGCCGGTGTGGCGGGCACATGGGCCGATCATGTCGCCGTGCAGGCCAGTCTCATCGTCACGCCGGTCATCCTGACCGAGAACAACGTCAATGGCGCGGTCGCGACCTATCAATGGTACAAGGGATTGCATGGACGGGTCGAAGAGCCGGAATTGCTGCCGCGCCATATCAGCATACTGACCCGCTATGACAGCCGCACCCGCAACGGCGCAGAAAAGCTCAGCCCCATCGAGAGGGATCTGTTCGCGCGCATCAAAGCCGAGCTGGAGCTGTTTCCCTATGCGGTGCGCGAGCGCAAGGCCTACAAGGATATGGAGAGCCTTGGCCTGCTTGGCGCCATCGCCCGGAAAAAGCGCGACGATCCAAACCCGCTGGTCCGTGGGCAGGCCGCCCATTACGAGGACGCGCTCCATGAGGTCGCTGTGATCTTCAATCACATGCTGACCCATGCGGCCGCAGAATAAGACCTAGAGAGGAAAGCTGAGCGTATGGCAAAGCGCAGGATAGCCCGAATTGGGGCAATCGATCCGATCTATGCAGATGCGGTGTTCGACAGCGCGCCGCCTGTCATGGAACGGGCAGAGCAGCGCGGGCCGCAGCCGACACCGTCTGTGACACAGCTGAAACCGGACGCGCCCGCGCAGGTCGCATCGCCAGTTGCACCGATTGCGCAGGAAGCACCGCGCGTGCCCCCTCCGCGTGCGACAGGGAACGGGGCCATGACCGCGCACAAACCGGCGCGCGCCTTCTCGATCACCCTGTGGCCGCTCACCCGCCACAAGGAAGATCTGTTGGCTCTGGCGCAAGCCGGATACAGAATCGAGTTGATCCTGAGTGCGGCAATGAAATCGGCCCGGAAAACCTTCAAGCCTGGCCCGGTCTATGTGCCTGTCCAAAAGGGCGATACATGGGCCGCCTACAGCATCCGGCTGCAAAAGCCGGTCCCCGAGCGCATCCTTGCGCAGCTTGCCGAGAGCGCCAAAGACCCCGGCGCCATGATGGCCACCCAATTGCTGCGCGGTCAGATCGAGCCGCTCTGGCTGGACGCTCTGGATGCCCTGATCGTAAAGCTCAAAGCCGCGGTGCCGTGAAAGACGGCGCGATTTCTGACGCGGGCCATCGTCACTGCTCCGCCGCGCACTTTGAAACGCAAGAGGGATGCAGCCCCGCAGGGCTGAGACCTGGGCGTGCATGCGACCATGCCCGGCGGGCCAAGGGACTGGCTCAGGATGAGACAGCCAAAGCCGCGCCTTCGGGCAGGGAGCATGTGCGCTCAGGGCTCAGGGCAACGCCGCAGCAGCCCGGCCCCGCTCGCGGGGCTTGCCCATGCTCAAGCCACCCAAAACCGGACATTCGGCCAAGTTGAGATGCTGCAGGTGCAATCGGCTGCAGGCAGCCTAAAGCCGTCCTCCATGGTCTCGGAAGCACGAAACCCACGCACCGATCTAAGGGCGGAAGAGTGGGCTTTCTCAGTGCTAGCGAAGCGATCACCGAGCCAAAGGCTAAGAACCGACCATTGCTTGTGGATGGCCTCAGGCGTGAAAATCGCACACACTGGCCTTACTCATGATTGCCAGATGCGAAAGAAACGCGGGCACCAAGACAAATCATGAAGCAGACATAAAACTGACCCTGTGCTCAGAGATTTTGAAGAAATAGACAAGCTGACGGTCAGAGAAGAGGATCTCAAGGATTATTATCTAAAAGATGGCTCCATCAGTCTGGGCGTGTCGTTTCTTATTAAGGCAGCGCCTTGTGCTTACAATTTCGCCTTCTTGCTTGCAGCATCCCATTTGCCCCTCTTAGCCCCAATATCTTCGATTTCCTGGATTAACCCCCAGTAAGTACTCATGAAGGCCTTGTTTGGAGATTCGATAAGTAGCTCAATAACTTCGCACAGTTTTTTTTGGCGAACCTGCCATGTATCCACTTTTACTACATCGAGTTGCGCCAAGGTAGCCGCCAACGCTCCATTAACAGCAGTATTGTTCCTATTGAGTGGTACAGTCCATTGGCCGTGAGCAATTTTGTTTCTTAGAGTGCTGGGTTCTAGAACTAGCTCTTCCACTAGTTTATCTAATTTCTGTCGGGCATTGGGGCCAAAATTGCTTTTCTTAGCAGCGGTTTTTCGCATCGCCAACTCGATGCACTTTCTCCAGCCCGCCGAAATTCCATTAGACTGGATGCAGCGTTTAATTTGAGCTATTTCGTCGAGTGTGAAGCCATGAGGAGTGTGGATGGTCTTCGAAAAAATCGCCTCACTCCAAGCACAAAATATAAGTGCCAAAACCTTTGTGTGGCTCTCCGCCTCAAGGGAACGGTTTTTCCTTAAGCAGTCATTGATGCTGCGCTTAGTTTGCTTGAATGCGGCCGAAATGCTCCTGACATTGGCACATTGAGCCCTATAAACTACTAAACGTTCAGCGTTATTCATTTACAACCTAGCGAGAAAAGGCGTCCTACACCGTCTCTCGGCAGGTTGGAATTGAACCAACGACCACAGGTTTTAGGCCTGCTGCTCTACCTTGCTGAGCTACTACCGGTCAGGAGCAAGTTTGATCTTGCTTATCTCTGCTCTATAACCTCAAAGTTTCCTGGCATCAACGAAAAAACCTGCATACTCCTCGCGCCCCTCGTTCCTATCTTGATCAAACGTACAGACTTTGCGTGTCTTCCGATGGGTCGTTTGGAGTATCTGCTCGTGCAAAGCGATGCTGCGCATCAGGGCCGCATATAAATGTCTCGGTTGTTCCGACTACGACAGGTAGATTTGTATCTTTGCTTCGGCAGCTTCCTGCCACAAGCCGCCGGTCACGCCGGCCCATGCTGCAGCTGCCGCGAATGTCCGCTTTCACGAACAGCCCGAACCCGGCGGGTTTCCCCGCCGGGCCCGAGGGGGAGACCCCGTTCTTTTCAGAACGGGATCTCGTCGTCGCGGTCGACCAGCTCGGGGTTTTCGTTCTCGGCC
>OFET01000139.1_pt1 | contig 95659 bp, 98 predicted proteins | sample 1521211 | NCBI WGS metagenome assembly OFET01 (sample SAMN03766358, study PRJEB24113) | microbial mat metagenome | isolation source: enrichment culture HLUCC-A from microbial mat sample contains cyanobacterium... | reverse complement strand
GATAAAGTTATTTCTGACTCTAAACCCGGGTGCTACTGAAGATGGGGTGACGTCGAGAACACCATGGAGATGATCAACCACTAAGATCAGTTCCAACCCGATACAGTTGAGTACGCGGTGTATTAACAGTTTGAGCACAAGTTAGATTTATCCTTTTTCCATGCCAAGTTGCCGCAACGATGAGCTCAGTCGGCTGGCCTATAATGCAGCTATCCTATAAATCCAGGTTATTCAAGGCGATCCACCAATATTATGACGAGAAAAACATTAGGCTTGAAAACAAAAAGGCAGGTAGACGCCAAACCAACCGATAACGTTGAAGATCAGTTCCCTAATGATCCCGAAAAGCGTTTTCTAAATGGCGTCGCTATTCATCCTTCCCCACGTATTGTTTTAGCGCCTGGCTCTCAGCAGCGTACGGTGCGAGCGATGGATTTGATTACGCCCATTGGGATGGGGCAACGTGGGTTGATTGTGGCACCGCCAGGCTCTGGCAAAACGACCATGCTAAAACATATCTGTCAGGCCGTGGCCGAGGCTCATCCTGATATAAAGCTGTATGCCTTGTTGATTGATGAGCGCCCGGAAGAAGTGACGGATTTTAAGCGCAGTGTGTCGGCAGAGGTACATGCCTCGTCGTCAGACGAAACCTACACACACCATGTGCGTATGGCCGATAAGCTGCTTGAGTCGGCGCGTAAACAGGCAGGCGAGGGACATGACGTAATGATCGTGATCGATTCGCTTACCAGGCTCTCCCGCGTTCACAATGCCGAGCAGCGGGGCAATGGTCGCACGATGTCGGGTGGGCTGGATTCCCGCGCGATGGAAATACCGCGAAAACTGTTTGGCGCTGCGAGAAAGATCGAAAACGGCGGATCGCTGACCATTCTGGCCACCGTGCTGGTGGATACGGGAAGCCGTATGGATCAGGTAATTTTCGAGGAGTTCAAGGGCACCGGCAATATGGAGCTGGTGTTATCCCGCGACGTGGCCAATCAACGGATCTTCCCTGCGATCGATATTGCCAAAAGCAGTACCCGGCGAGAAGAGCTTTTGATTGATGCAAAAGATATTGAAAAAGTAAGGGCATTGCGTAGAGCGTTGACAACCCTTAAGCCAGTAGAAGGCGCACAGAAGTTGCTTGGGTTATTGGATAAATATCCCACTAATGCCGAGCTATTGAATGCGTTTTTACCCGCCTAGTGAAATGTCTATAATAAACAAGCCCACTTTTTTAAGAGGTGGGCTTGTTTGTTAAGTATTAACGAGTGCTTTATTTACTATAGTTTAAGTTTGACGCGGGTACTGCTTTTTTAACCGGAAAGCCTGCAATTTCTTTGCGCTCAATCGTGTTTTTCAATCGCCTTTCAATAGCACAAAGATTTTTAAAGTCACTGATGTCTACAAGCGAGATGGCTTCACCTGTGGCACCCGCACGGCCGGTTCTGCCAATGCGGTGGATGTACTCTTCGGGCTGGAAAGGTAAATCGTAATTCACCACACGGCTCAGCTCTCCAATATCCAAACCCCGTGCGGCCACCCCCGTGGCGACCAGGTACTTGAGTTCGCCCGTTTTGAACTGAGTTAACACCTGTTCGCGCATGGCTTGGCTTCTGCCGCCATGAATGGAATCCGCTGCGATACCGCGTTTTTCCAGTTGGGCAACCAGCTTGGCCGCACTGTGTTTTTTCTCGACAAAAATAAGTGCCTGATCCCACGCTTGCTCGTTGATCAAATGGCTCAATAAGGCGGACTTGGTGTCTTTGTCTACCGTTATCAGCCACTGTTTGATCGTGGCGGCGGCGCGGACATTGGGAGTAATGGCGATGTCAGCCGCCAGGTTGGTCATCTTGCTGTCTGAAAAAGCGTTGGCGATGGCGCGAACGTCATTGGTCATCGTGGCCGTGAACAACAGGTTTTGACGGTTTTCAGGCAGGCGAACGATGATTTTGTGGATATCATCGACAAAACCCATGTCGACCATTCTGTCCGCTTCGTCCAACACCATCACTTGCAGCTCATCAAAGTGCAGCGCTCGCTGATGCGCCAAATCCAGCAGCCTGCCCGGTGTAGCGACCAGAATATCCACGCCTTCGATTAAGCGCTCCTTTTGCGGCGCGGTATCCACGCCGCCATACACGGCCATCGAGGTTAAGGGCGTGTGTTTAGCGTATTGAGCCACATTGGCTTCGACCTGAACCGCCAGCTCGCGGGTTGGTACCAGGATCAGCGCACGAATGCGTTTGCCGCGCAAGGTTTCCGCGTTACTGAAGCGTTCTAGCAGCGGCAGCACAAAGGCAGCGGTTTTGCCTGTGCCGGTTTGTGCGGTGGCGATCAAGTCGTTACCCGAAAGAATGGCAGGAATGGCTTGTTCCTGGATGGGTGTGGGCGTTTTGTAACCGAGCTCGGTAATCGCTTGAACAAGAGGACTGGATAATCCTAGTTTTGCAAATGGCATGAGGCGCTCTGACAGATGGTCGTAAGGGGTGTCGAAAATAAAAAGTGGTGCAGTATAGCGCGAGAGCCGCCGCGCGTTTCTGGAATTATTCAATCAGCGTCGTAGTGTTGCGACCTCACCCCTTGATTGCGGCGTTAGAGGCCCATCTTTGGCTTCACAAATCTAATATAAAGCAGCACAAGGCCGACTTATGCACGTTAACCGATCTATCGATCCACCCGAGCCCGCTGCGCAGCCTGATCCAGAAGGACTGGCCGCATTGGCCTAACCTCGCTCGCATCTTGGTTCGAAATTCTTCGCGGCTAAGCAGCTTGGCCTTTCCTTTTTTGTCCTTGGTCGCACGGCGAACAATTTCATCGTTCGAGGCTTCGGCTATAGGCCCAGATGGATGTCGAGTCAGAAAGATTGGTTGTGCTAGACACCGCTAGCGAACGTGCGAGTGTGAAGCACTTGGCTTAAAAACGCTTTAGCTAACGCTTCCTCGAATAATGCCGCGGGTCTTTTAACGTCCGTCTTGACGTACGTACCTAAAGGCGTACACTCAATCGAAAGTTAGACACTCAAGAGGTGCGTCATGACCGGAATCACAGCCACAGAGGCGCGCAGCAACCTATACCGACTGATTGATGAAACGGCCGAGTCTCACCAGCCAATCGTCATCATGGGTAAGCGGAACAAAGCCGTCCTGGTATCCGAAGAAGATTGGTCAGCCATTCAGGAAACACTTTATCTGCTCTCCGTACCCGGTATGCGGGAGTCTATTCGCGAGGGGATGAATACCCCCGTTGACGAATGCGATGAGGAGCTGGACTGGTGACATGGAAGCTGGTTTACACCAAACAGGCCCAGAAAGACGCAAAGAAACTTGCCTCCAGCGGCCTCAAGCCAAAAGCCCAGGAATTACTGGCACTGATTGCAGAGGATCCCTACCGTAAGCCGCCTCCGTTTGAGAAGCTCATTGGTGACCTTGCCGGTGCCTATTCACGCCGCATCAATATACAACATCGTCTGGTCTACCAAGTGCTTGAGGATGAGCGATTGGTGAAAGTGCTCAGGCTCTGGAGCCACTACGAATAAAACGTAAACAGCTGTTGTTGCCTTATCTGTCGATTTTTACTTGGCCAGCGTTGCCAAACCCGCTGGAAGTCTTGCAAAGGCCATGGCGCATTATGAACCCCGTCATTCAAGAAGAAATATCCGGCTGTGGCATTGCAGCATGCGCGGTGCTTGCAGGCATTAGTTATGCGCAGGCGAAAGAAACAGCAAACGCCTTGGGTATCTATGCCGAAGACACAGCGCTTTGGTCAGACACCGAGTATGTCCGTAAACTCTTACGTGCGTTCGATATAAAGGCTGCACCCACGGAGACGCCATTCGATACCTGGGAGAGCCTGCCGGACAAGGCGCTGTTGGCCATTAAATGGCGGATGGAGCAGGGCAGGCCTTTCTGGCATTGGGTGGTGTTTGTCAGAAATGAGCGGGATGCAGTGGTGCTGGATTCCAAAAGAGCCTTGAAAACAAACACCCGCCGCGATTTTGGGCGCATCAAACCCAAGTGGTTCATCCGTATAGATTGAGACTTGATGGTGATTATTCACGGTTGCTATTAATGGTTACGAGCTAGCGTTAGGTTGCTGTTCGGCTCTCGCTTTTTGCTCAGCTTGATCCAGAAGCACCGCACCGCTACCCGATTCGGCCAGTATGTCGTCTGGGTTATAGAGCGGGCAACGGGTCATGCTCAGGCAGCCACAGCCGATGCAGCCCGCCAGGTTATCGCGCAGCTTTTGCAGATAAGCAATCCGGCCATCAAGCATCTTCTGCCAGTTTTTTGAGAGCTGCTGCCAGTCTTCAACTGTCGGCGTGCGGTTGTTGGGCAGTGATTCAAAGGCTTGCTTAATCTCTTCCAGGCTTACGCCGACTTTCTGCGCGGCTTTGATCACCGAAATCCGCCTCAGCACTTCTGGTTTATAGCGGCGCTGATTGCCCGCATTGCGCCAGCTATGAATGAGCCCCTGCTGCTCGTAAAAGTGCAGGGTACTGACCTTGATACCGCAACGCTTGGCGACCTTGCCAACACTCCAGACAGCTTCTGCCATCACTCACCCCTGAGTATTTTTTGCCATTTTTCCGCAAAAAGCACTTTACCTCAAGTTAAGTTGAGGTTTTATCCTTTCATTTCACTTAACGAAAGGAGACGCTTATGTACTTGGAACACGTTAATCTGGTGGTGGCTGACATGGATGCCATGCTGAAATTTTACCGCGCCGTCTTCCCGCACTGGCGGATCCGCGATGAGGGCCATGGTGAGTGGTATGGCAAGCCACGCAAATGGATCCACTTTGGAGACGATAATCACTACCTGGCGCTAAGCGATCATGGGGAAGGGGAGAACCGTGATCTGAAAGGCCACAGCGTTGGGCTGGCCCATTTTGCCTATGTGACTGATAACCTCGATGCCGTTGTCACTCGATTAAATGAAGCGGGTTATGCCGTTGCCAAACCCGGCGCCCCAGAGCCGTTTCGCAAGAATGTCTATTTTGTCGATCCGGCCGGTTTTGAAGTAGAGTTTTCGAGTATCTGAGCGACATTCCATCCGAGCGGAATTTAAACCGTGATGCTCAGTAAGTAGCCTTGAGATAATTCGTCAATACTGGGTAAACACAGAGGCGATAAGGGGCGCGTCTGACGTCGCGCCCCTTCGGCTGTGCTGGAGAAAAAAGCGGCGAACTTTCGGAGGAATATTTGCGGTATAGGAAATGGATGGTTTTGTATCAATATGGAATACGTAGGTGTTCCAACTGACTGGTTTCCTCTACCGCTCCAAACTGGCGGCTGAGTCAATAAGCTATGGCCTAGCTCGTTCCAGCCAATAGCCAGGCTTTCGTGAGTGATGAGCAACGGCGATGACGACTGTTTCTGCTGGCAACTCAATCAAGACTAAATCGTACGGGAAGCGTTCCAGAATAAGGCGTTTTGCGCCGGTATCTCCAGCTTTTCCAGGAAGAGGTGATAGGGGAATAAAGTTTTCTTCAATAACGTCGATAGCGGCGTCAATAGCAGCGAAAAACTCTGCTCCGAGCCCAGGTTGCTCATGTTCATACCATGCTGCAGCCTCAATCGCTTCCTGCGATGCTTCTTCCAGTATCCTTACCGTTCGCACTGTTATTGGCCTAACCTCGCTCGCATCTTGGATCGAAATTCTTCGCGGCTGAGCAGCGTGGCTTTTCCGCTTTTAACCTTGGAGACACGGCGAACAATTTCATCGTTCCATGCTTGCTCGACAGAGTCGTCACGGGGGCCGTCGAGGCTCATTATGAGTTCGCGAGCCAGCGCTGCACGTTCTGACTCGGAGAGCGTCGAAATCTGAGAGCGTAGGTGGTCTAAAGTTTCCGCCGTCATGGTGCCTCCGCGAGTGCTTATTTAGCTATGCTATCCCGATTCAATGGCCCTAACAAGCCGATCAACATGACGCCAGCTACAGCTCAAAGGGAACATGAAATGTTCAAACAAGTCGGCGGTGTAGAAATTCAGCCTACGCATAGGGCGACGTGCCACTGCGGCATGGTGGTGCTTGAGCTCGATCTGCCTGATGGCCTATGTGCCATTGGGTGGTCTGCGTGTTTTCAGCGGCGCTGAGCAGCTAAGGCTTTATCAGTTCAATTCGGGGGTCGCAAAGCACTACTTCTGTTCAAACTGTGGCATCTACACGCACCACCAAACGCGCTCGAATCCCAATATATACGGGTTCAATGTCGGGTGTTTGGAAGGCGTTAACCCCCATGACTTACCTGATCTTCCCGTCAGTGACGGTATCAACCATGAAGCTAATCAGTAGCCTCTGCCAAGATGGCATTGCAGTGAGTCCTGGTCTGCACAATGCTTTAGCAAGTACGGAATACAGATGCCGACGCCGATAGGAGCTCAACCATGAAGGTGTGTGCTGCTCAGCTTCGACCCATCGCGGGAGATTTTGCGCGTAACCGGGCGAAGCATCTTGAACTCATCGAGCTTGCCGTTGCGCAGCGAGCAGATGTCGTATTCTTCCCTGAGCTTTCGCTAACGGGGTTTGAGCCGCGCCTTGCTGATTCACTGGCTGTCGATATAAACGATCACCGGCTTGATGTGTTCCAAGCATGGAGCGATCAACACAATCTACTTATCGGTGTTGGTATGCCGATCATCGTTGATGCGGGTGTGCAGATTGGCATGGTGTGGTTTACGGCGGGTAAGGCACGCTTCCTTTATTCTAAACAACAGATGCACCCCGATGAGCACCCCTATTTTGTGCCAGGCTATGAACAACGTGTATTGGAGAGGGACGGCTGCAAACTGGCTCCGGCTATCTGTTACGAGTCGCTTCAAATGAGCCATGCTGATGAGGTGGCTGTCTTGTCCGCTGAGTTTTACTTGGCCAGCGTTGCCAAACCCGCAGGCGGTCTGGACAAGGCCATGGCGCATTATCCCGCCGTCGCGCGTCGACATCATATGAGTGTGATCATGGCGAATTGTGTTGGGCCGAGCGATGATTTTATCAGCGTAGGCCAGTCGGCCGCTTGGAACGTGCATGGAGAACTGCTTGCGCAGATGGATGCCGAGTCGGAAGGATTGGTAGTGCTGGACACCGTTAGCGGGCGTGCTAGTGTTAAGTTGCTTCTAATATAGGCTGCTGACGTCATGCTAAACACCACCAATGCGGGGTATCACGACCATGTTTGACGATTTTGAGAAGCGCCGTATTCAAACCGAGGACGCCGAGATATTTGTATGTCGCGGCGGATCTGGTCCACCGCTTTTGCTGTTGCACGGCTACCCTCAAAATCACGTGATGTGGCATGCGGTGGCAACGCAGCTACGCCACCATTTTACCCTCGTGATACCCGACCTGCGGGGCTACGGCGAGAGCAAGGGGCCAAAACCTGATTCAGAGCATCTGGGGTATTCCAAACGCGCCATGGCCCAGGACATGGTGGAGGTCATGTCGGCGCTTGGGTATGAGCAATTTCTGCTCGCGGGCCATGATCGCGGCGCGCGCGTGGGCTACCGGCTCGTGCTTGATCATCCCGAGCGGGTCTTGCGGTTTGCCGCACTCGATATCGTCCCAACCCTTGAGGTGTGGGAACGGATGAATAAAGATGTCGCCATGCGCACCTACCACTGGCCCTTTCTTGCCCAGCCGGCCCCCTTGCCCGAGCGGTTGATTGGTCACGATCCCGAATTTTATTTGCGTCACCTACTGACGCAGTGGGCAGGGCGAGTGGAGGCTATCGAGGCTCCCGCGTTGGCCGAGTATATACACCATTTCAATAAGCCATCCGTGATTGAGGCGACGTGTGAGGACTACCGCGCGGGGGCCACGGTTGACCTGGAACATGACCTGGCGGATCGCAATGCTGGTCGCCGGATTCAATGCCCGATGCTGGTTGTCTGGGGCAGGGGCTTCCTCGCGGGGCAAGCCGAGTCGCCGCTTACCGTCTGGCGTGATTGGGCTGATGATGTACAGGAAGTCGCTCTAGACTGCGGGCATTTCGTGGCCGAAGAGCAACCGGACGCATGCGCCGCTGCGCTTCACGTTTTTTTCGCTGAATAGGCGGATTATGGGCTCGCAAACCATCGGGTAATTTTGACGCTATGACGCTGTGACGTCATAATGTCAAGACGTTACCTCACTCGGAGAGTGCCATGAGCGAGACATCTAAGCGTTCTACGGTTTATTTCGACCCAAAGCTACACGCTGCCCTGCGCCTGAAGGCCGCGCATACTCATCGTTCACTATCAGATATCGTCAATGATGCTGTCCGTGCGGCTTTGGCTGAGGATCAGGAAGACTTGGCGGCATTTGAGGAACGAGTTTCTGAGCCCACCATGAGCTACGAAGCCTTGCTGGATGATTTGAAGGCTAATGGCAAGTTATAAGCTGGTACTCAAAAAGTCTGTCTCGAAGGATTTTCGGTCAATCCCCAATAAGGATGTTGCCCGTATTCTGCAATGTATAGAGGAACTGCCATATAATCCTCGTCCCGTTGGCAGTGAAAAGCTTTCAGGGCAAGAACGTTACCGTATTCGGCAAGGGGTTTACCGCATCATATATGAAGTGGTAGATGAATTGCTTGTCATCACGGTTGTGAAGGTGGGACACCGAAAACATGTCTAAAAGCAAAGCTAACGAGGCCATGCAATAACGTTGCACTTGGAACTTGAGACCGCCAATCGTTAATTCCATTAACTGTAAATTTAAATTTTATTTATTTTATTAAAAGGTCATCAATAATGATCAACACCAAGATATACAAGGCGGTTTACGGATTAGCGGAAAAGCTCATGAAGGCCGCCGCCAAGGATGACAGAGAAACATTTGATGCGCTGTACGCCGAGTTGCGGGCGATTTGTATCGATAACGAGAACACCGATAAAGACCATCCGGAACAGTGGGAAACGCTGGCGGACTTCACCGAAGAGATAGACGACGCGCTGCCCATCTACCAAAAAGCGCTGGATAAGGCTGGGGCCAAGCAATCGAATGACCATATTGCCTCTATCGGTTTTTCCATGGCGTCGTTGCAGGCCGAGACGGGCCAAACCGGCGCGGCTATTGTAAGCTTGCAACAGGCAAGAACCAGCGCCCAGAGCATTGAAGATGATGAGCTGAAAGCCGACATCGACGAACTGCTTGAATCTCTCACCACCGGCCAGGAACCCCATTTTGACCAATAACGATATTTTTCGCCGTATCCGTTACACCTTTGATTTAAAAGATAACACCATCGTGAATATCTTCTCGCTGGCCGAGGTCAGCGTGACCCAGTCGCAGGTAACCGCCTGGCTGAAGAAGGATGACGATGACGCCTTTGTGGCGATGAAAAACAAAGAGCTGGCGGCGTTCTTGAACGGGTTTATCAGCTTCAAGCGCGGCAAGCGCGAGGGCCCACAGCCTGCGCCAGAAGCGCAGTTGAACAACAATATGGTGTTCCAGAAGCTGCGCATTGCGTTGAACATGAAGGCCGATGATGTGCTGGAGGTGTTTGAGTTGGTCGGGCTGCCGTTGAGCCACCATGAACTGAGTGCCTTTTTCCGCAAGCCGAGCCACAAGAATTACCGTGAGTGCAAAGACCAGATGCTGCGCAATTTCCTGCTTGGCATTCAGCGCCAGTTGCGGCCCAGTTCTGAAGACGCTAGCCCCGGAGCCTGAGAGAAGCCCTTAACGACAGCAGCGCGCCGCTCTCGGTAAAAGTAACAAGACACTGCGCTTCGCTTTGTCCGCCTCGGGGCATGGCGGCGCTGCCTTCGTAAAGATTTGTGCTAAAGAAACTCCGCTTTTTTCCGATAACTCTCTATACGACGAACGTGCACGACCGTCACCCACGTCATGAGAGCCCGCCATGCCCCACATATTGCGCTTTATTATCACGGCAGCGCTGCTGTCTCTCAGTTCAAATGCCATGGCCAATACCGACGAGGCGGAGGCCGCTGCGCTTGCCTGGCTGGAAGCGATCGATAACGGTAACTACGAAAAAGCCTGGGAGTCCTCGTCGCCGATACTGAAAGCGCCGCTGTCTCAAGGCATGCTTGCCCGCACCATTGAGCTTGTGCGCCGAGATTTTGGCGAGGTGTCATCGCGCCAGCGCCTGCGTGCCAGCCAAGAAACGTCCATGCCGGGTGCGCCGAGTGGTGACTATATCGTCTTTACCTTCCAAACCGGCTTCGAGAACAGCGGCCGCCGGCTCGAGACGGTTACCCCTCATCTTGAAAACGGTACCTGGCGGGTGAGCAGCTATTACGTGGAAGCGCCCTGATTTTCCAGCTACCAGCGCTGCGCTTTTCGGCACTGCTTAACGATATGCTACCGCTGCTGCTGAAGGCTTGCCCAGCGGTTGGCCGGCAAACCCGCAAGCTCAAGGGCGAGTTGAAGGTCGCTACTTTCAGCATGTTCACTCATGGCGCTGCACATCGCGTTAAATTACCGAACCAGTGATGTGCGGTCAGAGCGTCAGGCTGCCAGGTACGCTGACTTAATGGCAGGCTGTTAGAAATGGCAACATCGTTTGCTTGCCATGCTTCATTACCAAACCCACCACACATGCTATGTTGAAAATATCCAGGCGCAACGATATTTCTTGTTCGGTAGATGTACATGGTTTAAGTTTTGTACATGAAGTGTTTTGCTTTTAGATGAGTTGCCGTTAGGGCAGCTGAACAAAACGCAAAATATTGTCAAGAAATGGTGTCAAGACGCGAGGCGCGGGGAGCTGATATGCAAAGGCTTTCTTACCAATCCCCTTGGCTGTGGTTATCGCTAGCAGGATTGTTGATGCTGGCACTGTCGTTCGCCTGGCAGGCATCAGCTCAAACGCCATCGCGTCATGCCTTGGTTATGGATATTGAAGGCGCGATCGGCCCGGCGACCAAGGACTACTTTGAGCGCGGCCTGGAACAAGCCCGCGAGCAGGGCAGCGAGGTGGTGATCGTCGAACTCGATACCCCCGGCGGGCTGGTCGATACCACCCGCGATATGATTCGCGAAATGCTCAACGCTGATATCCCCGTCGTCATGTACGTATCCCCAAGCGGTGCGCGCGCGGCAAGCGCGGGCACCTACCTGCTTTACGGTAGCCACGTGGCCGCCATGGCCCCCTCGACCCACCTCGGTTCGGCCACGCCCGTTCAAATGGGCGGCGGGCTGCCCGGCAGTAAAGAAAGCGATGATGATGGCGCGGCTGAGGAGTCAGAAGGCGAGGGCAGCGCCATGGAGCGCAAGGTGATGGAAGACGCGGTGAGCTTTATCCGCAGCCTGGCCGAGCGTCATGACCGTAACGCCGACTGGGCCGAAGAGGCGGTGCGTGATGCCGTCAACCTCACCGCCAGCGAAGCGCTGGAGCAGAACGTCATCGAGGCGGTGGCGCGCGATGTCACCGATTTACTTGAGCAGATCGATGGCATGAGCGTGGTCATGGAAAGCGGTGATGCCACCCTCGAGACCGCCGACCTCACCATTGAACGCTTCGACCCTGATTGGCGCACCCAGGTGCTTTCGCTAATCACCAATCCCAATATTGCCTTCTTTTTGATGATCATCGGCTTCTACGGTCTGGTGTTCGAGCTTGCCAGCCCCGGCAGTCTATTTCCCGGCACCATTGGCGTGATTTGCCTGTTGCTCTCCCTGTTTGCATTTCAATTGCTGCCGATCAATTACGCTGGATTGGCGCTGATTGTGGTCGGGTTGGCGTTGATGGTGGGCGAGGCACTGATGCCCAGCTTCGGCGTGCTGGGGCTCGGCGGCATCGTTGCCTTTGTGCTTGGGTCGATAATGCTCCTGGATGCCGAGTACATGGCAATTTCGCTACCGCTGATTGGCGGTGTGGCGCTGGTCTCCGGCGGCCTGATGCTGTGGACGTTGACGCGCTTTGCCACGCTGCGTCGTCGCCCGGCGCATACCGGAATCGAGCAGATGATTGGCGCCAGCGCCGTTGCCCTGGAGGATTTTGAAGCCAACGGCCACGTTCGACTGCACAGCGAACGTTGGAATGCGGTGAGCGATGCCCCCGTCAAGCAGGGTGATGAGCTGAAAGTGGTACGTCTTGAAGGCTTGACGGTCTATGTCTCACATCCCTAGCGACGCTGCCCCCTTGTGGCCGTCGTCAGGTAATTGATCATCCGCTAAACGAGGTGCCCCATGATTATTTCGTATCTTGTCCCAGTCGTATTGGTGGTGCTACTAATCGCCGCTTCCATCCGCATACTGCCGGAATACAAACGCGGCGTGGTGTTCTTTCTGGGCCGCTATCAGAAGGTGAAAGGACCGGGCCTGGTCATCGTGATCCCCGCGATTCAAAAGATGCAGGTGGTCGACCTGCGCGTCATCACCATGGACGTGCCCGAGCAGGACGTGATCTCCCAGGATAACGTCACCGTGAAGGTCAACGCCGTGCTTTACTTCCGCGTGGTGGACCCGGAAAAAGCGATTATTCAGGTGGAGAACTTTACCCAGGCCACCAGCCAGCTGGCGCAAACCACGCTGCGTTCGGTGCTGGGTAAGCATGACCTGGATGAAATGCTTTCCGAGCGCGACAAGCTCAACGACGACATCCAGGAAATACTCGACGCTCAGACAGATTCCTGGGGTATCAAGGTGGCGAACGTGGAGATCAAGCACGTGGATCTGGATGAGAGCATGATCCGCGCCATTGCCCGCCAGGCCGAGGCAGAGCGTGAGCGGCGCGCTAAGGTCATCCACGCTGAGGGTGAGTTGCAGGCTTCCAAGAAGCTGGTCGAGGCGGCCAACGTGATGCAGGAAAACTCCGCCGCGCTTCAGCTTCGCTATCTGCAGACCATGAGCGATATGAGCAACAAGAACGCTTCGACGATTGTTTTCCCATTACCGATGGATATCATGGAGGCCTTTAGGGATATGAAGGCTAAGCATGTCTCGCCGGTACAAAACGCCGATAAACCTGACCAGTGACACTGGCGTAAGCTTTTAACCAAGCTGGATAACTAATGCCGCTGATTGCCGACACCCCCGCTCCCCTTACTACGCGGTTATTTTTACCTCTCTCCGCACAGAGGTCGATGATGACTCTGACAAGATGGCGGTAAAAATGGTTGAGCTTTTCGCCCAGCAGCCGGGTTTTTTGGGCGTGGAGTCCGCCAGGAATGAAGTGGGGGTGACGGTTTCCTACTGGGCTGATATATCATCGATTAAAGCCTGGAAAGCCCATGCTGAGCATCAAGAGGCTCAGCAGCTAGTTCATCAGCAGTGGTACCAGCACTTCAAAGCCCGTATCGCCAAAGTCGAGCGAGATTAGCTATTTAGGTATCAACAGTACATGTCCAAATAGTACTAAGCGCAGTTGAGAACAGACCTATGGTGAGCAACTTTAAGATGCTAACCGCAGTGCAAAGCCAATAATCAGTGTTCCGAATACCCAGCGCTGTAGTACTTGCCGTTTGTAGTGGCTGGAAAACCAACGTTGCATCCGCGCTCCCAGGCAAGCATATAGCACATCATAGAGAAGCCCCACACCCACCAGCACCGCCCCCAGTAGCGTGAATTGAAGCGCAACGGTGCCTTGCTGAGCATGTATAAATTGGGGCAGTAACACCGAACAAAAAAGGAGTGATTTCGGGTTCAGTAAATTAGTTAGAAGCCCTCGACGCCAAGCTAGGTAATAGCTTCCATTAAGCGATGCTGGATGGTGATTACTATCGGAGCCATGCTGGCTACGAATAAGCTGCACGCCTACCCAAACCAAATAGGCTGCGCCCAAGTAACGAACTACATCAAATAGCCACGGGGCTGCAGTAAATAGAGCGGCTAGGCCCAATCCTGCTAACGCTACATGCAGCCCTCGAGCCATGCCTAGCCCTAGCGCTGTGGCGAGCCCATGACCACGCCCCTGAGAGCTACTGGTATGCAATACAAGTAACATATCGGGACCAGGAATTAGGTAAACAATGGCTAATGCACTAATAAAAAGACCAATTTCCATCGCTGCTTCCTTCAGGTCACAAATAGTGTCTTCGCAAGCGCTATGGTACCGTTAAAGAGGTGAGCGATTTCTTGCCATTTTGACTTTAAAAAAAATGTTTATTGGTGTTTTGTATCAAATTTTAATAGGAAAGTGCTTGCTTATGCCAATTGGTCAGTTAGACGCTATCGACCGTCGCATTCTTGCCTTGCTTCAAGATGATGCTCGTTTAACGAATGTGGAACTCGCGGAGAAAGTAAACTTGTCGCCATCTCCCTGTTTGCGCCGAGTCCGACGCTTAGAAGCTAGCGGTATTATTCGTGGTTACCATGCTGAGCTTGATCGTCGCGGCCTCGGGCTTGAGTTAACGGTGTTTGTGGGGATCAAGGTTGAACGCCACCATGAAGAGCAGGCGAATGCCTTCCGCGAGGCAGTGGTTAAACTGCCCGAAGTAGTCACTGCGCACTTAGTTTCTGGGGAGTCTGATTTTTTGCTGCAGGTGGTGGTACCAAGCTTGGCGGCTTACGAGGCGTTTCTAACGGGGACACTGCTGCGTCTACCTGGGGTGAGTGATATTCGCAGCAACTTCGCTATTCAGCCGGTGAAGGAGTACGGCACATTACCTTTAGATAATGGCAATAAGGTCTAGTTGGGTAGTCTATAACGGTGGAATATCCCGCTTGATTTCGATTTAACACTAAACCACCAACCCCGCCAGTGCCTGCATCCCTAGGGCCACCGCAAGTACAACAACCCCTGACACCAAACTGGTTACCAAGGCATGGCGTTTCCACAACACTAGCACGCTATGACCAAAGCGGTGAACCAGCCAAGCCAAACCGAAATAGCGTAGGCCGCGGGCGATAAGTGCCGCCAGGGCGAAAAGCAGCATGGGGTAGCCAGACAGCCCGGCGGTAATCATCGCCACCTGAAAGGGGATAGGCAATATGCCTATGGCCAGAATCGCAGCAAAACCGTACTGGTCGAAGAAGCTCTGGAACGCCTGATAGCTCTGCTCCATCCCCATAAATTCGATAAACCAGGTACCGACGGATTGGTAGAGCACCATGCCCACGCCATAGCCAACGATTGACGCAACCAAGCAGCCCAACGTTGTGGCCTTGGCAATTGCCCAGATACGCTGCCGGTTCACTGCCATTAGCGGTATCAATACCAGCTCGATGGGAATGGGCAGAATAATGGTCTCAAGAAAAGAGAGGGCTCCCAGTAGCCACAGCATGTTCTTTGAGCCGTTAATGCGCTCGAACCACTGTTTAGTTCGCTTTGATGTTAGGGCCATGGTGATGATTACATTTGGGGATTAATGCGCCGGTAAATAGCCGCTAACACGCTGTAAAGGCCGAATGCGAATAGCCCCAGAGCAACAAACGCAAGCAGCCATTGACCGTAGGGCTGGCTTCGCAGGGTGCTAAACACTTCACCCATACCACCTGCTTCATTGGGGTCGATTTGATAAGCGGCGATGATAAAAAAGTTGCCCACGATCACAAACACAACGCCACGAATCACTAAGCCGAAACGACAGATAGGATAGGCCCACTGTTGCGTCTGTGTCGGCATAGAAAAGTGTTTGTCGAATTTGGCCTTATAACCTTTAAATGCGTGGGCGATGCCTACGCCAATCATGATGAAGCCAACCCCGCCTACCAGCCAGCGCCCGAAAGGCTGCTGCATCAGCCAGCTAGCCACTCCTTGCGAGCCGCCACCTGAACCACCAGAAGAGCCAGCATATTGGGAGATGAGTGTAGCGGCAAAAAATGCCAATAGCGTATGGGTAATGGCGCTCGCTAATAAGCCTGCGCGAATCGCTAAACCTTTGGCGCCGTTGCCGTGATGGTCGGCGTCTTTAACCGCTTGGATAGTGCGCCACATAGCGTACCCCAACAAGCCAACGGCAATGAGGCCTAGCAACACGTTACCAAAGGGGGCAGTGAGCACGCGCTCTAAGGCGCCACGGCTGCCTTCGGTCTGGCCGCCTTGTCCAAACGCTGCCAGCGCCGCGAGGCCACCTACTAATACATACACAATGCCGCGGGAAGCGTAACCCATGCGAGCGTAAAGGGTAATTGCATCACGGTGGTCGGGGTTTTTCATACGACTGGCCATGGCGTCCTCCTGACGAATTTGGCGTTGCATATCCCTATGCAATTTAGTTTATATAGCGTTTTCAGCGGCCCATACTGTGCTTGTGCTGTGTTATTGTCCAGCCCAAGCCAAGTGGCAGGAACAATTGCTATTTCCACTATTTTTGAATAACAAGAGCAGAGCATGAGTACAATTTTGTCACCTATCTTTTGGCGGGATGCGCGTATGCCCTATGTGGAGCTTCGCAAGATTAACGACGCACGACAAGTTTGCTATGCGCCGCACAGCCATACTCATTGGTCGCTGGGGGCTGTTACCGCAGGTCAAAGCACGTTTTGTTATCGTGATGCGACGCATCAGATTAGCGCGGGTGACATCGTGATGATGAACCCTCACTGGGTGCCTGCCTGCAACCCCATCGAAAACCAGCCCTGGGCGTATTTGATGTTCTACGTCGATACCGAGTGGCTGAGTGAGCTGCGCTATCAATTGGGCCTGCTCAATACCCCTGACTGGCAAGATATCGCCACCGCCGTTATTACCCAACCAGCACTGTATGCTGGGTACTGTGACATGGCCGCTTTTTTGCTGGACGAACAACACGATATTGGCGAAAAGCAAACGGCGCTAGTTGAGTACTTGTCTACCATGCTGCAAGTGCTTGCTCAAGAATCCCCTGCGGCACTACCTCAAGCGCCCAGTGCGCTAGAGCAGGTCGCGGCCTATTTGCGTGCCAACTGTAGCGCTGATATATCGCTAGAACGCCTATGCCAGCAGTCCGGCTATAGCGCGGGGCATTTGATTCGCGTCTTCAAACAGCACTTTGGACTAACGCCCCATGCTTACCTGATCAACCAGCGTATTCAGGTGGGGCAGAAGGCGCTTAAACAAGGTCAACCTATCGTTGAGGCGGCTTTGAGCGCTGGTTTTAATGACCAGCCACACTTTCAAAGAACGTTTAAGCGGCTGGTAGCAGCGACACCCAACCAGTATCGCTATCCGCTAATCAACTAGTAAGACAATAGCGCTAGCCGTCAGGCAGATGGCGAGTGCGCGGTTAATCGTCAGTAAGATAATAGGACGATGAACATAGCGTTGCAGAAAAGCGCCTGCATATACCCAACTGGCTAGCGATAGCCAACAAATAGGCAGATAAAGGCTGGCGAACAGCCATAGCAGATAGGGCTCATTCGCGGTGGTGTAGGCGCCAATACCGGCGGAAGACGCCAGCCATGCTTTGGGGTTAAGCCACTGCATCATCGCGCCGGACATAAATCCTGGCGCTTTCTCGGCGCCTTGCTCATGCAAGCGTCCATCGTGCTGGAAAAGTTGATAGCTGAGGTAAAGCAAAAACAGGATGCCTGCCCAGCGTAAAATATCTTCCAGTAGTGGCACCACTTGCAGTAGCGAGTAAAGCCCTGCACCAATCCCTAAAAACAGGGCGATGAAACCTAGTGTGGCCCCAGTTACAAATATAAGGCCTTGGCTAATAGGGTGATTTGTGCCGCTGCTCAAGCAAACGATATTGACCGGCCCTGGCGAAATGGACGCAGCAAGGGCAAATGCGGACATGGGTAGAAGCAGGGGCAGCAATGGGGTCGCGCTCATTATCGTTCTCCTTGGTAGTGCAAGGAGATTGCTGGAGCACCCTCTGGTCGTATTGAACAAAATTGAGGTGGCTACTTAAGCCATTGCCTTCCACATTTCGCGTTTAATCCCCAAACACCGACCACCCAGTGCGCTGGACAAACATTTCAAGCGCCTGGGTGCCTAGCAGGCTATTGCCGTAGGCATCCAGGCCCGGTGACCAGACCGCAATCGCACCGTGACCGGGCGCGATGGCGAGGATGCCGCCGCCTACGCCGCTTTTGCCGGGCAGGCCGACTCGGAAGGCGAATTCTCCCGAGGCATCGTAGTGGCCGCACATCATCATCAGTGAATTGATACGTCGTGCCCGCTGGGGGGCGACCACGCGGATGCCGCTGGGCTTATTGACGCCGTCCGAGGCCAGGAACAGACCCGCATGGGCAAGCTGCTCGCAGCTCATGGCAATCGCGCACTGATGGAAGTAGGTGCCCAGTACCTTGTCGACATCATGGCGAAGACGCCCAAAGGCTTTCATGAAGTGCGCGAGTGACGCATTGCGATCGCGGTGGGCCATCTCGGAGGCGGCAACGGCGTGGTCGAAGCAGATGCTGTCATCATCGGCGACGTAGCGCACAAAGCTTAGAATCTCGCCCAGCGTCTCCTTGGGTTCGTGGCCCATCATGATCGCATCGACCACGGCAATGGCCCCGGCGTTGATAAACGGATTGCGCGGTTTGCCGCTCTCGTGTTCCAGCTGGACAATGGAGTTGAACGGGTCGCCCGAGGGTTCGCGGCCTACTTTGGACCACAGCGAATCGCCCATCTGGCCGAGGGCGATGGTCAGCGTGAAGACTTTCGAGATACTCTGAATCGAAAACGGCGTGGTCGCGCAGCCTGCGGAATAGACCTTGCCGTCTATGGTGGCGAGCGAAATGCCAAACTGCTGCGGGTCAACGTGACCGAGCTCGGGAATGTAGTCGGCCACCTTGCCGCGTTCCTCGGCCTTGGCCATCGCCGCGGCAATGTCGTTGATCAAGTCTTGCATGAGCTTTCAGGTACCGTCGATGGGAGCGGTTCCACACCCTAGCGGAAAATAGCGGAGTTGTCTGCTGACGCCAGAGCAGTGTAAGTGCCGAACGCATGATCTACTGCGCGGCGATTGCGCAAGATTCGGGTCGGCAATCAGACCTTTATCGCTTAATCTGCCACCATAAGTACTTCGATGACGCGGATAACTGACGCTGAGTGAGGCGATAATGAACGATTATGCACGTATCGAAAAAGCCCTGGCCTTTATGGTGGCCCACGCGGCGGCACAGCCTCGCCTGGAAACGGTGGCCGCCCACGTTCATCTAAGCACCTTTCACTTCCAGCGGCTGTTTTGTCGCTATGTGGGCGTTAGCCCTAAGCGTTTTTTGCAAGCGCTGACCCTTGAGCGGGGCAAGCAGCTCATGGAATCATCCGCCTCGCTGCTGGAGGTCGCCCATACGCTGGGGCTGAGCGGTGGCTCCAGGCTCTACGATCACTTTGTTCAGCTCGAGGCCGTCACGCCCGGCGAGTACAAGCGCAAGGGGGAGGGCGTTGAGATTGCCTACGGTGTTCACGACACGCCGCTGGGGCGCATGTTCGTGGCCGTTACGCCTCGGGGTATCTGCCGAATGGGCTTCGTCGATGCTACCAGCGCCGAGTCGCTTCAGGCCAAGCTCGCCAAGGAGTGGCCGCACAGCACGCTTTATCATGACAGTGAGGCGACCCGCTATGCCGTTGCGGGGCTATTCGCCACCCCTGAGCAAGGGGCAGCCTCGTTGTCATTGCACGTGAGCGGTACTAACTTTCAAATAGCGGTCTGGCGGGCGTTGCTGACGATTCCTGAGGGCAAGCTTGCCAGCTACTCGCAGATTGCTCAGGCACTGGGCACGCCAAAATCGTCCCGGGCGGTAGGCAATGCCGTGGGCGCCAACCCCATCGCGCTATGGATTCCCTGTCACCGGGTGGTCCAGCAAAGTGGGGCACTGGGTGGCTACCGCTGGGGAAGCGAGAAAAAACAGATAGTACAAGCCTGGGAATCGGCTCAGTTAAAAGCGACAACCGCCAGCGCTGACGCTTGTGTTTAGTGTGCTGGCTTGAGTGGATTAGGAGGTGACGGTCATGCCCATCGAGGCGGTTCAAGCGGATATCACACACCTAAACGTCGATGCCATTGTCAACGCCGCCAATACGTCGCTGCTCGGCGGTGGCGGTGTGGATGGCGCTATCCACCGTGCTGCGGGCCCTGAGCTATTGGCGGAGTGTAAGGAGCTTAATGGCTGCGCAACCGGGGATGCCAAGTCGACGCCGGGGTTCAAGCTGCCGGCCAGCTATGTCATCCATACGGTGGGCCCTGTGTGGCATGGAGGAGATCGGGATGAGGCCGAATTACTGCGGTCATGCTATCGGCGTTCGCTTGAAGTGGCCGCGTCGCTGGAGGTGCGCTCGGTGGCCTTCCCGAGCATCAGTACCGGGGTTTACGGCTACCCCATCAACGAAGCGGCAAGGATTGCTGTCGCGACGGTTAAACAGGCGCTTAACGAACATAACGGTATCGAGTCTGTGACCTTCTGCTGTTTTTCAGCGGAGGATCTCGCCGTTTATCAGGTATGTCTCGTCGAGTGAACCTATCAGCAGCGTCCAATGGTCGTCAGCCACTGCAGGTGGCGGCCGTCACTTTTACAGGGAGAAGGCACGCATGAAAACCATTGGCCTGCTGGGCGGCATGAGCTGGGAATCAACGCAAACCTACTATCGACTGCTCAACCAGCAGGTGGGGCAGGCACTTGGCGGCTTTCATTCAGCGAAGATTGTCCTCTACAGCGTGGATTTCGCCGACATCGAAGCGCGGCAGCGCCAAGGCGATTGGCCGGCAATGGCGAGCATGCTGGCAAACGCCGCCCAGCGTCTGGAAGCCGCCGGGGCGGACGGCCTGCTGATTGCGACCAACACCATGCATAAAGTGGCAGACGAGGTGGCCGCGGCGATATCGCTGCCGCTGCTGCATATTGCGGAGGCCACCGCCGACGCGCTGGTGCGCGACGGGGTCACCTGCGTGGGGCTGCTGGGTACGCGCTTCACCATGGAGCAGGCGTTCTACCGCGAGCGCCTCGAGGCCCGGGGCATCGACGTCGTGGTGCCCGACTCTGAACAACGTGAAACGGTGCACCGGATTATCTTTGAACAGCTTTGCAAAGGCATCATCGACCCGGGTTCCAAGCAGGCTTACCTTGGCATCGTTGATGCCCTGGCCGAGCGGGGTGCTCAAGGCGTCATTCTGGGCTGCACCGAAATCGGCATGCTGATCAAGGGTGCGGACACGGACGTTGCGCTTTACGATACCACCGAGATTCACGCCGCCGAGGCCGTTGCCTGGGCCTTGAAGGATGAAGAGACAGCTTAATGGCCACACTGATGATTCAAGGCACTACCTCGGATGCGGGGAAGAGCACCGTGGTGGCGGGGCTTTGCCGCGTTCTAAAGCGGCGTGGTGTCTCCGTTGCGCCGTTCAAGCCTCAAAACATGGCGCTCAATAGCGCGGTTACCGAGGATGGCGGTGAAATTGGCCGCTCCACGGCGTTGCAGGCCCAGGCCGCGGGGGTGGCGCCGCATAGCGATATGAACCCGGTGTTGCTCAAACCGGAAAGTGATCGCGGTTCGCAGGTCATTTTACGCGGCAAGGTCTACGGCCATATGGATGCCATGGATTACCACGCGTTTAAGCTTACGGCCAAAGAAAGCGTGATGGCCGCGTGGCAGGCGCTGGAAAGCCGCTTTGACGTGATTATTGCCGAAGGCGCGGGCAGCCCCGCCGAGATCAATCTTCGCGAGGGTGATATCGCCAATATGGGCTTTGCCGAAGCCGCCGACTGCCCGGTAATACTGGTCGGCGATATTGACCGAGGCGGGGTGTTTGCCCAGTTGGTGGGGACGCTTGAGCTACTCAGCGAAAGCGAGCAGGCACGCATGAAAGGGTTTGTGATCAACCGCTTTCGTGGCGATATCAGTTTGTTAAACCCAGGCATTGACTGGCTAGCCACGCGTACCGGCAAGCCCGTATTGGGCACGCTGCCTTACCTACAGGGGTTATTGCTGGATGCCGAAGACAGCGTTGGCCTGACCCATGCCGAAAAGGCGGGCCAGACGCTTAACGTGATAGTGCCAGCGCTGCCGCGCATCAGTAATCACACCGACTTTGACCCTTTGCGGCTTCACCCCCAGGTATCCCTGACCTTTGTGGGACCTGGTCAGCCGATACCCGCCGCCGATGTGATCATTCTGCCCGGTAGTAAAAGCACTGCCAGCGACCTTGAGTGGCTAAAACGCCAGGGCTGGGATCACGCCATTCAGCGTCACCTACGCTACGGTGGCAAGGTATTGGGTATTTGCGGCGGTTTTCAAATGCTGGGCGAATGGGTGGATGACCCTGACGGCCTGGAGGGCAAGCCGGAAAAAGTGGCTGGCTTGGGGCTCTTGCCGCTGACCACGCGCATGGTGGCGGGTAAGCAGCTGCGCAACGTTAGCGGCGTGCTGCTGGGCGAGGGCGCGGCGGTAACCGGATACGAAATTCACAACGGCGTCAGCGAGGGCAAAGCGCTTGAACGGCCGCTGTTTGATCTGGGCACCCACCAAGATGGCGCCATCAACGAAGACGGGCAGGTGATGGGCACCTACCTGCACGGTCTGTTTGATCATCAAGAAGCCTGTCAGGCGATACTGGTCCGCCTGGGGTTGGCTATGGCCCAGCCTGTCGACTATCGCGCTCACCGGGAGCGCGAACTGGAACGTCTGGCGGATACGCTCGAGGCGCACCTGGATATCGACGCGATTATTGCTCTTCTGGGAGCTGACGCGTTGCCATCACGGTGATCTCGACGTGGCTGCCGCCGCAGATGTTGGGTGATTCGGTGCAGGTTCGGGCGGGGTAACGGCCAGGCTCGAAAAACTCGGCGTAGATGCTGTCCATGTCATTGATGTTCTTGAGATCCGTCAGGTGTACGTCTACGCGCAGGATATCCGCGATGCTGCCGTTTTCCATTTCCAGCATGCGGGAAATGGCACGCATCACCAGGCGGGTCTCTTCCTTGACGTCGCCCTGGGCGGCCTTGCCGTTGGATAAATCAGAAACGGTCAGCCCTGAAATAAATACATAGCGATCATCGATCACCATATGGCTGCCGGGAAAACTCGGGGTGGGGAGGGTGGGGTCGTTGGTATAGGTCGTCATAATCATCCTTTTATAGCGCTTCCATTACCGCTTTGACTCGTCTTTCTGAGGGAGGTTCAAGGCGATTGGCGCTGTTAAAATAACGCCGTTTACACTAGGCTTGCCGGTTTTGGTGAGCGGGGGACTCCATGAAGGTAATGCAAATTAGCCAGCCAGCACAGCGTGATGCCTGCCTCGCGCGGCTGTGTGCTGAGGTTTATGGGCAAGCGGCCGGGCTGACACCGCTTGTCGTTTTCACCGGTACCCTCAATGTACTGCTGCCCCAGGAGGCTGCACGGCTGCTCGCCGCCGTGGACGGCGATGGCGCTCCCCAGGCGTTGGCGCTGCTGGTGCTCGATGAGCAGGGCGAGGGCATGACGCTCACTCACGCCTGCGATCTGAATGCCTCGGAGGCGAAGGCCTGGCTGGTGAACGAGCTGACCCTCAAGGCGCCGCTGAAAGTCGAGGTGGATGACGCCGAGCAGGAAGCTTTTTACCAGCGTTGCGGCATCAAACGCTGGTTCGATGGCGACAATGGCCAACGCATTGGCCTGAGTGCACGGCATCCCGCGCAGTCGGTTGATGAATTGGCAGCGACGCTTGCCATCGATGAAGCGCTGATCCTGCGCCGTTTCAAGCACGACCCGGCAGCGTTTGAAGACGCCAAGCAACGCTTCGTCGATGGCCTGGCGCAGTTTCCCGAGTCCCTTTAACTACACCCAGGGTTATTTCTTTGCCAGCTCGCGCATGGCGGTTTCCAGGCCTTCCATGGTCATGGGGTACATGCGGTCGTCGATGATCTCGCGGATCAGTTGGGTCGAATAGGTGTATTCCCAGGCGCGGGGCGGCATGGGGTTAAGCCACGCCAGGCGGGGAAACGTTTCGCATAGCCGCTTCAACCACACGCCGCCGGCTTCGTCGTTGAAGTGCTCGACACTGCCGCCGAGGTGGGTAACTTCGTAAGGTGACATGGCCGCATCACCGACAATCACCACCTGGTAATCCGCGCCATAGGTGTGCAGCACGTCCATGGTCGGTATCCGCTCGTTACCCCGGCGCATGTTGTTCCGCCAAACCCCTTCGTAAAGGCAGTTATGGAAGTAATAGTGCTCCAGGTGCTTGAACTCGGAGCGCGCGGCCGAGAAGAGCTCTTCGCAGACGCGAATATGGTCATCCATTGAGCCGCCGACGTCCAAGAACAGCAACACCTTCACCGCATTATGACGCTCTGGGCGCATCTGCACGTTGAGTAGCCCGGCGTCCTTGGCGGTTTCGCGGATGGTGCTGTCGACGTCGAATTCCTCAAGCGCTCCCTGGCGGGCAAACTTGCGCAGGCGACGCAGCGCCATCTTGATATTGCGCGTGCCCAGCTCCAGAGAATCATCGTAATCGCGAAAACGCCGCTCGTCCCAGACCTTGGTGGCGCGGCGGTGGCGGGAGCCATCCTGGCCAATACGGATGCCTTCCGGGTTGTAGCCGTAGGCGCCAAAGGGGCTGGTGCCACCGGTACCAATCCATTTATTGCCGCCGGCGTGGCGCTCTTTTTGCTCCTCCAGGCGTTTTTTAAATGTCTCAATGAGCTCTTCAAGGCCGCCCAGGGATTCAATTTTGGCTTTCTCTTCGTCTGTGAGTTGCTTCTCAAATTCCCGGCGTAGCCATTCGTCTGGAATCAGCGCCTCAATGGCGGCGTCCATGTCTTCGAGGCCTTTAAACCAGGCGGCGAAGGCGCGATCAAAGCGGTCGAAGTGGCGTTCATCCTTGACCATGACCGTGCGGGCCACCTGATAGAAGGCCTCCATATCAGCAAACACCACACCGCGCTCGACCACGGCGTGAAGATCCAGCAGCTCGCGCAGCGATACCGGCACGCCCGCGCGCTTTAACGTCTCAAACAGGCCAATAAACATGGCTTAGCGGCCTGTGCCTTTCTGGCGACGGATCATAAAAGCCAAACGCTCAAGCAGTTGGGTATCCTGCTCGTTTTTGACCAGTGCACCCGCCATGGGCGGCAGCGCTTTTGCCGGGTCGCGGTTGTAGAGCGCCTCTTGAGCAATATTGTCAGCCATTAGTAGTTTGAGCCAATCCACCAGTTCCGAGGTGGAGGGTTTCTTCTTCAGGCCGGGGGCTTTACGTAGCTCGAAAAATACCTCTAAGGCCTCGCTGACCAGCCGGGGGGCGATATCCGGGAAGTGAACATCGACAATGGCCTGCATGGTTTCGCGGTCAGGGAACTCGATATAGTGGAAAAAGCAACGGCGTAGGAACGCATCCGGCAGCTCTTTTTCGTTGTTCGAGGTGATAACGATGATCGGACGCTGCTCGGCGCGGATGGTTTCGCCGGTTTCGTAAACGTGGAACTCCATACGATCCAGCTCTTGGAGCAGGTCATTAGGAAATTCGATATCGGCCTTGTCGATCTCGTCAATGAGCAGCACCACGCGCTGATTGGCGGTGAACGCTTCCCACAGCTTGCCGGGCTTGATGTAGTTGGCGACGTTTTCCACGCCTTCAACACCCAGCTGCGAATCCCGCAGACGGCTGACAGCATCGTACTCGTATAAACCCTGGGCCGCCTTGGTGCTGGATTTGATATGCCAGGTGATCAACTGGGTACCGAGCGACTCTGCGAGTTCTTCGGCCAGCAGGGTTTTGCCGGTGCCCGGTTCGCCCTTGATCAACAGCGGCCGCTCTAGAACCACGGCAGCATTGACCGCCTGCTTGAGCGCATCGGTGGCAATATAAGAAGAGGTGGAGTCAAACGTCATGGGAGAGCCTCGGCTTGTCGAAAGCAGGGTTATAAAAGGGTAAACGGATTCAAACAAGTGTACGTGAGGGTCGCCTTCGAGGCCAATGGCTGGTCTAGCGTTATTGGTAAAGTTACACTAGCTTGAGTAACTTAGTGAGTCGGCAACTGTCATAGTTGCCATAATAGGGATAATGACAGCGTCTAACGAGAGGTTACGCCATGCATGCCAACGTAAAGCAACTGCGTTTACAAACCAAGGCGCTCTTAGCGGCGACACAGCGTGGAGAAACCGTCGACATCACTTATCGCGGCAAGCCTTGTGCTCGACTGGTGGGTCTCGATGAGAGCGGTCAGGAAACGCGTCCAGCCCGTAACCCTGCCTTCGGGTTATGGGCTGATCAGGACTCCTCGAAAGGCAACGATGTTGAGTCACAGGTTCGGCGTCTACGTGCGCCGCGTACGTTCGAGGTGGGTGAGTGATGCTGGTCGACACCGACGTACTGATCTGGAATCTGCGCGGTAATACGGCGGCGTCGGAACGCCTGGATGATTTACCGGGCTTTTCGCTGTCCGCAGTGAGTTATATGGAGTTGGTCCAGGGCATGCGCAACAAGCAGGAACTCAATCAACTGCGTCAAGCGCTGCATTATTGGCAGGCAAAAATAGTCCATTTGGACGAAGGTACCTCGTCGCGTGCCACCTTCCTGGTTGAAAGTTATGCGCTTAGCCATAACATGCAAATGGCGGATGCGCTTATTGCTGCGACTGCCATGGAACTTGGCGTGCCGTTGCTAACCGCCAATGATCGACATTACCGGCATATCGATGGCTTGGCGTTAGATATCTTTCGTCCTACTTAAATGGCTTAACTCTCCTCTGACACTCTCTGTTACCCCTGCCAATTCGGCGGCACGATGCCTTGGCGCTGCATTTGCCGGTATACGGTAGGCCGCGAAACCCCAAGCGCGCGAGCCACGGCGCTTATGTTCCAGTGCTGTGCCTTAAGCATTTCCAGCAATGTGTGATCGGTGTCGCCATGAGCGTCTGCAGGCTTGTGGGGGCTCTGCTGGGTAATGCGTTGGCTCAGGCACTGTTCGGGCAGATCGTGAACGGTAATTTCGTCGCTTTCCGAGGTGGCCAGGGCAAACGCCAGTGCATTTTTTAGCTGGCGGATATTGCCGGGCCAGGCGTAGGCGAGCAGGGCGCTGATGGCATCGGCGCGCAGGCGAGGCGAAAGGGGACCGCCGCGTTCGTTGACCACGTCGTTAAACACCTGACGAATCACGTAGAGCTTATCGGCCCGTTCACGCAGCGCGGGCAGGCGCAGTTGAGCCCCATTAAGGCGATAGTAGAGGTCTTCGCGGAACTCTCCCTGCTCGATCATCGCATCGATATCACGGTGGGTGGCGGTGATCACCCGGATATCGACCTTCACGGGTGTGTTGGCACCCAGCGGCATGACTTCCCGCTCGGCCAGTACGCGTAGCAGCCGGGTTTGTAGTGACAGCGGCATATCGCCGATTTCATCCAGAAACAGCGTGCCGCCGTGGGCCTGAGGGATTAGCCCGCGCATGCCTTTGGAACGGCCACCGGTAAAGGCGCCTGGCTCGTAACCAAACAGCTCGCTTTCGATCAGCGCTTCGGGGATAGCGGCGCAGTTCACTGCGATAAAGGGCCCTTTGGCGCGTTGACCGCTGTCATGAAGTGCTCGGGCAACCACTTCTTTCCCCGTGCCGGTTTCACCACTAATCAGCACATTAACGCTGGCTTCGTTGCACAGCCTCTCCGCTAGCTTCTGTACCTTGCGCATAGCCGGGTCGTCAGCGCCCAGCCGAACCAGTGGCTCCGGAAGGCCGGAGGGAGCCGGATGCACTTGAGCCGGGCGTGGGCGGCGCGGCTCCAGCAGGCTAATAAAGTAAATGGTGTTGTCGACTCTGGCACGAAAAGCGCGCAGTTGATCGTCGGTGGCGCTGTTGATGCTAAGCACATCGGCGATATCACACTCGAATAATTCTCCTAGCATGGGCGTAGGGTCTAGCGACCAGGGTGGCCAGCGGCGCTGGTGCTCGGCGATCAGCTCACGTCCTACCGCGTTGGCGGCAATCACTTGCCCGTTCTCTTCAATGGCGATGAGCCCCCGTCCGTTAACGTGCACAAACTCTCGCGAGGTATCCAGGCGAACCATCAGGCAGTCGCGATAGCGCTGTAAAAAGTAAGCGTCTTCAATCATGCGCGCGTAGAGCGTTACCAGCGAGAGACTAAAATTCTGGCTCTCACGCTGAGTAGGCGATTGCAGCGCGGAGATATCCAGCACCGCTATGACATTGCCCTGAGGGTCAGCGATAGGCGCGGCGGTGCAGGTGAGCGAAATATGCGAGGCGTCGAAGTGCTCCTGGCGGTGGCAGATAATCGCCTGGCGATCGTACAGGCAGGTACCCACGGCACAGGTACCCGCAAAGCGCTCATCCCAATCGGCTCCCAGGTAGAGGCCCGCTCTGCGCAGCTGCTGGTCTTGGTTAGGGTCGCCGCGAAACTCAACGGTAATGCCGCGGTGGTCGGTGAGTAGCAGCACATAGCCTAGCTGGGCGATTTGTTGATAGAGCTGGTCAACCCCTGCGCGTGCTACGTGCAAAAGCTCATCGACAGATTCCCGGTGCTCAATCAGGGTCTGCTGGGGTACGACGCGGGCAGGGCGAGGCCGGGTGGGGTCGAGCTGGTACTCGTTTAGGCAGCGCAGCCAGGAGCGCCGGATGGTCGCTTGCGCCGGTAACTGCGGAACGTTCAAGCCTTCGCCGAGCTGGAAAACATGCTCGATATGCTGGCGCTGAACGGATTGCAGCCGTGCAGGCAGGGGCGATTGAGTGGGCATGGCGTGATTCACTCTGGGGCTTGTTATTGTCCTTCCAGCCTATGCGCTCTGGCGTGGGTGTCAACGACGTGCCATTACGCCGTTAGTCGTGTGTTACACCTGTAACGCCAGAGTGTAAACGGTGTGACAGGTGTACGCTCTACATCACGCTCAATTGCTAACGGTTTTTTATTTTTTATTTATATTTTTCAATATCTTGAGGTTGATTTTAAGTGATTGGCATAGCGGGTGCTTAGTGTTGTGTGTCACAAGGCAATCAACAATAACAAACCTGCATGGAGTACCCGCTATGTCAGAGACACAAACCCAACAAACCGCCACAGCTACTGTTCAAGGCTGGCTGAGTAATGTTGATCAGGCGCTGCAAGCCCAGGATATCCAGGGTGTGCTCGCGCTGTTTAATGACGAGTGCTACTGGCGCGACTTCCTTACTTTCACCTGGAATTTAAAGACCTGCGAGGGCAAAGACGCGATTCAAGCCATGCTCAATGCCACTTTGGAGAACGCGCGCCCTTCGAACTGGAAGCTAGAGGGCGAAGCGACCCAAAATGGCGATGTTGCTGAGGCGTGGTTCACCTTCGAGACCGCGGTTGCCAGCGGCAAAGGCTATTTGCGCCTTAAAGACGGCAAATGCTGGACGCTACTTACCACGATGCAGTCACTGCATGACTTCCCTGAGCCGCGTAATCACCACCGTCCTAAAGGCGCTGAGCATGGTGCCAATAAGCAGCGTGAAACCTGGCTGGAATCACGACAGCGCGAAGAAGCGGAGCTTGGTTACACGCAGCAGCCTTACTGCGTGATTATTGGCGGCGGCCAGGGCGGTATTGGTTTGGGCGCGCGACTAAAGCAGATGGGCGTGCCGACCATTATTATCGAGCGCAACGAACGTGCGGGGGACTCCTGGCGAAATCGCTATAAGTCGCTCTGCCTCCACGATCCGGTGTGGTACGACCACCTTCCCTATATTCCTTTCCCTGAAAACTGGCCGGTGTTTGCCCCCAAAGACAAGGTGGGCGATTGGCTGGAGATGTACACAAAGGTGATGGAGCTCAATTATTGGAGTTCCACCGAGTGTCAGAATGCTCACTTCGACGAAGCCGCAGGGGAGTGGGTGGTGAACGTCAAGCGCAACGGCGAAGAGATCACGCTACGCCCGAAACAACTGGTGATGGCCACCGGGATGTCAGGTATGCCCAATGTGCCGCAATTCCCAGGCGCGGAGAGCTTTGCGGGCGAGCAGCAGCACTCCAGCCAGCACCCTGGGCCGGATGCTTATGCTGGCAAGAAGTGTGTGATTGTAGGCTCGAATAACTCTGCTCACGATATTGCCGCGGCACTATGGGAACACGATGCCGATGTGACCATGTTGCAACGCTCATCCACCCATATCGTTAAGTCGGATTCGTTGATGGAAGAGGTGTTGGGGCCGCTCTACTCCGAAGAGGCGGTGGCCAGTGGCTTAACCCATGACAAGGCTGATCTGATTTTTGCTTCGATCCCCTACAAGGTGCTGCCAGACTTCCAGCGCCCGGCGTTTGAGGCGATCAAACAGCGCGACGCCGAGTTTTATCAGAAGCTCGAAGATGCGGGCTTTCTGCTCGACTTCGGTGACGATGACTCTGGGCTGTTCTTGAAGTACCTGCGCCGGGGCTCGGGTTACTACATCGATGTGGGCGCCTGCGATCTGGTCGCCAGTGGCGATATCAAGCTGCGCAGCGGCGTAGGCATTGAGCGTATCAACCCGCACACCATCACGCTGACCGATGGCAGCGAGCTAGAAGCAGATTTGATCGTTTATGCCACTGGCTACGGCTCCATGAACGGCTGGGCGGCCAGGCTTATCTCCCAAGAGGTGGCGGATAAAGTCGGCAAGTGCTGGGGCTTGGGCTCCGACACCACCAAAGACCCCGGCCCTTGGGAAGGCGAGCTGCGCAACATGTGGAAACCCACCCAGCAGGAGGCGCTATGGTTCCACGGCGGCAACCTGCACCAGTCGCGGCACTACTCCCACTATTTAGCGCTGCAGTTGAAAGCACGCATGGAGGGGCTGGAAACGCCTGTCTACGGTCTGCAGCCGGTTCATCACACGTCGTAACAAGGAAGGGCTACCCATGAATCAATCAAGCATGCAGGCAGCGGTTTGGTACGCAGCAAAAGATATTCGCGTTGAGCAAGTGCCGGTTCCCACTATCAGCGACCCCCATGAAGTGAAGGTGAAAGTGGCTGCCTGTGGCATTTGCGGCAGTGATCTGCACGAGTATGCCGCCGGGCCTATTTTTATTCCGGTGGGCAAGCCGCACCCCATTAGCGGTGAACAGGCGCCGATCATTATGGGCCATGAGTTCGCTGGAGAAGTGGTCGAGGTCGGCGATAAGGTCACGCGAGTGAAAGTGGGTGACCGCGTGGCGATTGAACCGATTCTCTCGCCCAATAAGGACGGCGCCTACCAAATGGAGCGCTACAACCTGACGCCCTTGCTGGGTTTTCACGGCCTCTCGGGCGGTGGTGGTGGCTTCTCGGCGTTCACCGTGATGGGTGAGCACATGGTGCATAAGCTGCCGGATGAGCTGAGCTACGAACAAGGCGCTTTGGTAGAGCCCGCGGCGGTCGCTCTGCATGCGGTGCGTCAAAGCTGCTTGAAAGCCGGTGATAGCGCAGCTGTATTCGGCGCGGGGCCGATTGGGCTGATGACCATTGAAGCGCTTAAGGCCGCCGGGGCTGCTAAAATTTATGCCGTCGAGGTCGCGCCTTCTCGCAAAGCCAAGGCCGAAGCATTGGGAGCCATTGCGGTTGATCCGCAGCAGGAGGACGCGGTGGCAAAGATTCAATCACTGAGCGGTGGCGGCGTGGACGTGGCGTTTGAAGTAACTGGCATTCCTGCTGTACTGAATCAGGCGCTACACAGCACCCACGAAGGCGGCGAAGTGGTAGTGGTCAGTATCTGGGAAGGGGAGGCCAGCTTTCAGCCTAACGACCTCGTCATCAAAGAGCGCACCATGAAGGGCATTATCGCCTATCGCCATGTGTACCCAGCGGTGATGGCGCTGATGCAGCGGGGCTATTTCCGCGCCGAAGATATGGTCACCCAGCGCATTCCACTGGCAGATATCGTCGAGGAGGGGTTTGAGGCGCTATTAAGCGACAAAGCCCAGGTGAAAATCATCGTGACTCCTAATCACTAATGTGAGGATCTCTAAGCGCTAATGAGCTCACATGATACTTTGTGATGCACGAAGGCAAAAAATTGCGCAGTGCTGGTGCAGCTTACTTGCTGCAGTGCGAGAGAAATGACGACAGATTAAATAATTATTTAATAAGTCATTGTTTTATATTTGTTTTTAAAAAAGTGGCACACAGTTCGCTATGTATTATGGCAAAGGGTGAGTGAATAGAGATACAACGGCTTAGATAGGTTGCTTCTCTCCCTTCTTCACCTACATCGCGACCGTTCGGTCAGCGGTACACCGAGTGAGCTGGCGTGCTCCACCTGGGTCCCCTTCGGGGGACTTTTTTTTGCGTGTCATTTGGCCTCCCTCTGCATATTTTGTGCTTAATGCTATAACAAAATTTTACGTGACGTTTGGAAACAGTGTTCGTATACTCACTCTTGTACAAGTTGCCTTACCGGCGATGAGTCCCTAGCAAATGCAACGAGGATGACCCTGATGAACCACTTTAAAATTGTATCTGCCGCTGTAATGACCACCGGCCTTGCCCTGGCAAGCCAGGCAGCCCTGGCTTACACCGCTGGCGATGTATTTGTTCGCGGTGGGGTCGCTAAAACAGACATCTCTTCCGACGACAGCACCGTGCTTGGCGGTGACCTGGACGTCGAAAGCGAAAATGGGTACACCTACGGTTTAGGGTATCTATTTCACGATAAGTTTGGCGTTGAGCTGAACAGCGGTGAAGGTTTTGAGCACGACCTTTCCACTGCGACCGGTGATGCTGGCAGCGTTGAGCGTTTGCCGGTCAATGCGCTATTTAACTACTACCCGATGGGCGGTGTTGATTCGCGTATCCAGCCTTATGTGGGTGTAGGTGTTAACTACACCAACTTCTATAGCGAAGATACCGCCGTCGACGTCAGCGTGGACGATAGCTATGGCGCGATCGGCCAAGTCGGTCTGGATCTGGCCGTCACCGAGAATGTGCTGCTGAACGGTAATATCAGCTACGCCAACGTGGATGCAGACATTAATTCTGGCGGTAGCAAAGTCGGCTCGGTGGATATCGACCCGGTTACCATTGGTGGCGGTGTGACTTACCGCTTCTAATAAGCGAGTTGTGATCTGCCCGCTAACGCCCAGCTTTTGCTGGGCGTTTTTTTGTCGCTGGCAACCCATTACGGGGTGAGGTTAGTGGGCCCCTTGTCGGTCACCACGATATTGTCTTCGATCCGAATGCCACCGCAGGGCAGACAGTGGTCCACCAGGGTCCAGTTGATGGGCAGCCCCTGTTGACGCAAAGGCGCCAGTAGCATGGGAATAAAATACAGACCTGGTTCGATGGTCACGACCATGTTGGGTTCGAGCTTGCGGGTAAGGCGCAACGCCGGATGCGCGTTGGGCGGCGGAGCCGAGGAACCGTCCGGCTGACGTAAGCCGGCGACATCGTGCACCTGTAGCCCCAGCGAGTGGCCGAGGCCGTGGGGGCAGAAAGCGCGCGTGACGCCCTCGGCCACCCCCTGGTCAACGCTGCCCTGAAACAGGTCGTGGGAGACCAGTATGTCGCCCAGTTGATGGTGCATCTGCTCGTGCAGGGCAACAAAGTCAGCGCCTGACACAACGCCGCCGACCAGTTCGTCCTTCAGTGTGTGCAGCGCACTGACCAGTTCACCGAACAGCGCCGGGGCATCCGGCCCGGCGTGGGTGCGGGTAATGTCCGCGCAATACCCGCGAAAGCGTCGTCCCGCATCCACCAGCAGGCTATGTCGCTGTTTGGGTGGGCTCAGGTCGTAGTGCTGATAGTGAAGCACGCCCGCATGGTCGTTCAGGCCGATAATGTTCTGGTAAGGCACGGCGGATTCGCGCTGACGGCTGCCCGCCAGGTAGGCGAGCTGGATATCCAATTCCCCCGAGGCGCCAATGAATGCCGCCTGGGCGGCTTCGTGGCCGGCCATGGCAAGCCGGTTGGCTTCGCGCAGGCAGGCGATCTCGTAGGCGGATTTGGTGATGCGCAGCTCGTCGAGGCGATGCACCAGCGAGGTCGGGTTGAGCTGGGCATGCTGGCTTGCAGTAGGCAGCTGCGCGATATCACCGATAAACGCCGCGTGGCCTTCCAGCGTTGGCTGACGCTTGTCGCTGCAGAGGTGAACATCAAACTCTGCCACCCAAGGCTCTTCCGGTAGCTGAGTGGGCAGGTGCCAAAAGTCGGTCGGCGCGTAAAGGTAAAGCTGGGGCCGCTGGTGGGGGCGAATGACCAGCCAGCTATGCTGTAAATCAGCCAGCGGTACCCAGTGCATGAAGTGGCCGTAGGTCTGAAAGGTCGGCGTCTGGTCGTCGCCAAAGAAGGCGTTGGCGTGCCCGCTGTAGATCGCCAGGCAGTCGAGCCGGTGTTCTTCGAGCAAGGTGGCATAGTCGCGCTGCAAGCGCGCCAGGTGCTCTTGCTGCAAATGATAGAGTTGCGTTGACATGCAGAGTCCCTAGTAAGTGCGAAGCGGGGTAAGTTCGCTCCAAAAGCTATCCAGTCCGGCGTGGTGTTGGCCTTGGTGGCGATACAGGCGCAGCTCCATGGGCACGTCCCAACGGGTATCGCCCGCGCGCACCAGGTTGCCCTGGCGAAGTTCTTCGGCCACGTTGCGTTCGGGTAGCCAGCTCATCCCGTAGCCGAGCATGACCAATTCCTTGATACCCGCCGCATACAGGTTTTCGCTCTGCGCGGTCAAATAAGTGCTCTGGGGCAAGCGTGCCAGATGCGCTTTCACCGCCGACCCCAACAAACCGCGTTTGGGGTAGGCAAGCCAGGGGAGCGGCTGCTGCCGACTGCCGGGCAGCAGAGCCCGTGCCCTCGACCGCTCGTCGACGCCGGTGACTGGAATCAGTCGTTCATGGCCGATGACACGATAGGTGCAGGCGCTGGTGTCGATCTCCAGGTCGCAGCGGCCAATCGGCCAGTAGCATATCGCCAGGTCGCATTCACCGCGCTGGAGCGCCTGGAAATAGTCGCTGGCAACCCAGCCGGTGGCGCGCAGATAGGGCTGGACCCGTTCCTGCCAGCCGGTGTTCGCCAGCCACTCGGGCAGAAATTGCCCCAGCAGGCTCTGCGGCGCGGCCACCATAATGCGGCGCTTCTGACCGGCACTGATTTCCCGAACGCGATCGCGGGTCAGGCGAACCCGGTCGGTCACCTGTTCGCACATGGTCAAGAATTCATCCCCCGCCGGCGTGAGCGACAGCGGTAGGGTTTGTCGGTTGATCAGGGTCACGCCCATTTCTTCTTCCAGCAGCTTGATCCGCCGGGAGAAAGTGGGCTGGGTGACATTCTGTTCATCAGCAGCGCGGGAGAAGTGTCGCGTTCTGGCCAGGGCGATAAAATCTTCTAGCCAGCGAATTTCCATGCCTTAACTCTCCATGCGAGAACCAACGACCGCCTCATAGACGGCCCTCCTCTACAGCGTGGCACGCCACACGCGTACCGTCATCCTGTGTTTGCAGGTGGGGAATTTCCTCCCGACAGCGAGCGTTGGCATGCGGGCAACGGCCGTGGAATACACAACCGCTGGGCAGGTTGACCGGGGTCGGTACCTCACCGGATAGCCGGATATGCTGGGGACGGTCGTCTTCAAGACGCGGAATCGCCGACAGCAACGCCTGGGTGTAGGGGTGACGTGGCTTGGCAAACATCGTTGCAGTGGTGGCGATTTCACACACCGTGCCCAGATACATCACTGCAACTCGGGTGCCAAAGTGCTCGACCACCGCCAGGTCATGGGTGATGAACAGATAGGTGAGGTTGCGCTCGCGCTGGGCGTCCATCAGCAGGTTGAGGACCTGAGCTTGGATTGACACGTCCAGTGCCGAAATCGGCTCGTCGGCAACGATAAACTCCGGGTCGACCGCCAGGGCACGAGCAATGGCAATCCGCTGGCGCTGACCGCCGGAAAACTCGTGGCCGAAACGCTTGCCCCAGTCCGGGTCGATGCCCACCGACTGCATGACATCGTAGACTTTGGCTTCGACATTTTGGCGGTTCCAGTCGGGGTGATGAAGCCAGAGCGGTTCTTCCAGCGTCTGCTGAATGGTCATGCGCGGGTTCAACGACGCGTAGGGGTTTTGAAAAATCATCTGCATGCGCTTGCGGTAAGGCAGCAGCTGGCGCGCGCTGAGATTGTCGATGCGTTCACCGGCGTAGCGGATTTCGCCCTCGGAGGGTTTGATCAGCCCCATCACCGTGCGCGCGACGGTGGACTTGCCGCAGCCCGATTCGCCCACCACGCAAAGTGCTTCACCGCGTTTGATGTCGAGATCGACGCCGTTGATGGCGTGGACATATTCCTGGTGGCGAACCAGTTTGCCGCCCTTGAAGCGCAGCTGCTCCAGGAAATCGCCCGACAGCGAAAAGCGCTTTTTCAAATCACGAATTTGCAGCAGCGAGTCGGCACTTTTTTCGTTCTGTGTCGGCGTAGGGTTGGCCGCCATGGCCTCGGCGGGCGAACTCATGAGGTTTCCTCCTTCACGCGGCGGTCTTCGAGCATTTCAGCGACCATATGGCAGGCGACGCGGCAGTTGCCGGACTCGACAAAGCCGGGAACCTGCTGGGTGCAGGCCAGGCGGGGCTGACCGTCGGCGCGATTGATAAAGTCACAGCGGGGGTGAAACGCACAGCCGCTGGGCAGATTCGACAGCGACGGCATGCTGCCACGGATCTGATTGAGCTTTTCACCGGGGGTGGCCATCTGCGGCAGGGCGTTAATCAGCCCTTGAGTGTAGGGGTGCTGGGGATCGTTGATGATCTCCCGCGTGGGCCCCTGTTCGATCACGCGGCCGGCGTACATGACCAGCATGCGCTGGGTGACCTGGCTCACCACCCCCAGGTCGTGGGTGATCAGGATCAAGCCGACGTTGTGCTGCTCGCAGAGCTCGAGCAGCAGTGCCATGATCTCGGCTTGAATGGTCACGTCCAGCGCCGTGGTGGGCTCGTCGGCGATGATGATGTCCGGATCAAGCAGGAGCGCAATGGCGATGATGACCCGCTGGCGCATGCCCCCGGAGAGTTCGTGGGGGTACTGATCAAGGCGCGTGTCGGGCGAGGGGATCTGCACCTGGCGCAGCTTGTCCAGGCAAATGGCGCGTGCCGCCTTGCCGGAAATACGCCGGTGGGCTTTCAGGCACTCGATCATCTGTTCACCGATGGAGAGCACCGGGTTCAGCGTCATCATTGGGTCCTGAAAAATCATCGAGATGCGGTTGCCGCGCACTTTGCGTAGCCCACGCTCGGACATGGTGTTAAGCGTTTGTCCCTCGAAGCTGATACTGCCCCCGGCGATAAAGCCGGGCCTGGCAATCAGATTAAGCAGCGAAAACGCGGCCACGGATTTGCCAGCGCCAGATTCGCCGACAATGCCCAAGCGCTCGCCGCGCTCAAGGGTGAAATTGACGTCGCGCAGTGCGCGCACCTCGCCCTGGCGCAGGCCAAAGCGCACGTCCAGATTTGTCACTTCCAGTAGTGCCATGGTGTGCTCAGCCTTTGTAGAGTCGCGGGTTCATAACGTCACGGAGCCAGTCGCCCAGCAGGTTGATGGACAGTACGAGGACCACCAGTACCGCGCCTGGGATCATCGTGATCCACCACGAACCGGACTGGATATAGTCAAACCCGGACTTGATCAGTGACCCAAGCGACGGATGGGTTTCGGGCATGCCCAGACCGAGAAACGAAAGGGCGGCTTCCGAAATGATCGCGTTGGCAATCTGCACCGTCGAGATAACGAAGATCGGCGACAGGGTATTGGGTAGCACATGGCGGAACATGATGCGCTTGCTGCGAAGGCCCATGACACGGGCGGCATCAACGTATTCCTTATTCTTCTCGGCGAGCACCGAGGCGCGCACGGTACGCGCGTACTGGGGCCACTCGGCGAGGCCGATAATCAGCACCAGCATCAGCACCGCGTAGCTGCTGTAAAACGAGCTGCCGAGCGTGGCCTTGACCACGGCGCCCACCACGATGGCCACCATCAGCGTCGAGAACGACAGCTGAATATCCGCCAGACGCATCAGGAAAGCGTCAATACGTCCACCCAGGTAGCCGGCGAGTAGGCCAAAACAAACGCCGATCAACGCCTGCAGTGCCACGGCGCCAAAACCGATAATCAGCGACACGCGCGCGCCGTAGAGAATCACCGATAACAGGTCACGCCCCTGGGCATCGGTGCCCAGTGTGTACCGCTCGTCGGCGCCGTCAATCCAGAACGGTGGTAGCTCGGAGGCGAGTATATCGATCTGGCCAAGATCGTAAGGGTCGGTAGGGGCGAGCAGCGGCGCTGCAAAGGCGGCAAATACCAGGCAGACAAACACTGCAAGGCACAGTTGCGCGGTGTAGTCGCGTTTGAAGCTGTACCACAGATAAGAATCGCGTAAGCGCTGCCAGCGGCTCGGAACGGAGTGCGTTGTCGTTGTCATGCGGGCTTACCGGTTAGTTTGACAGTGGGGTTCACCAGTCCGTAGATCAAATCGACGATGGTATTGGTGACCACGAAAATGATCCCGACAATCATCAGGTAGGCAATGATCAGCGGAATATCGGCGCGGTTGATGGCGTCCAGGAACATCAAGCCCATGCCCGGCCATTGAAAGACTGTTTCGGTCAAGATGGTGTACGCCACCATGGTGCCGATCTGCACGCCGCCGACGGTAATGACCGGCAGCATGGTGTTTTTAAGTGCATGGACAAAGTAGACCCGGCGCATGGAAATGCCCTTGGCGCGGGCGTACTTGACGTAGTCGGACTGTAAAACCTCCATCATTTCAGCGCGGATCAGGCGAATGAATAGCGGCAGCATGATCGAGGCCAGCGATACCGAGGGTAAGATGATGTTGCGCATCCCTTCCCAGGAGGCGAAGTTGGTTTCCCAATAGCCAAATACCGGCACCGTGCCATCGCCGCGTCCGAACGATGGCATGCTTCCTTCAGTGGAGAAAAAGCCGTTTAGCCAACTACCCCACGCCGTACTTTCTGGAAACAGGCTGACCGTCAGGCCAATGGAGAAAATTTGAATGAGTACGATGGCGGTCAAAAATACCGGTATTGAAATACCGACAATGGATATACCCATGAAAAACTTGGAAATAGGCGAGCGAGGCTTGATTGCGCTGTATACCCCGATGGGCACAGAAAGCAGCACGATAATCAGCGTTGCGGCAAACACCAGCTCAAGGGTAGCGGGCAGGTGGAGGGCAATGACATCCAGCGCGGGCTCGCGATAAAAGTAGGAGTAGCCAAAATCGCCCTGTAGCGCATTAAGGGCAAAACGGGTGTACTGGACCAGGAAGGGGTCGTTCAGGCCGAAGCGTTCGCGCAGTTCTTCGCGTTCACTTTCAGGCACTGACTGGCCGACCATTTGTTGGATGGGATCACCCAGGTTGTCCTGAATGGCGAAGGCTAGCACGCTGATGACAAACATCACCAACACGGCGTGCATTAGCCGTTTGATTAAAAAGGCAATCATGGCGTACGCCACCTATATGAAAGGGTTCAACGTAGGAATTGGCAAGGAGGTTATCGCAAATCACCCAACAAAAGGCTTCGCTCCCCGGGCAAGCCTGGGGAGCGAAGCGTCCTTGCGATAAGCTAAAGCGTTTAGAAAACCCGCTTTATCAGCACCTTTGTTTATGCAGCTTATTCGTCATCTTCACGATCGATGACCAAGTCGCCCAGGTAGGGGAAGTCAATGGCATTGACCACCGGCTCAACGTCCACCCCTTCAGCGGCGGCGTAGGCCAGGTTTTGCCAGTGCAGCGTAATGAAGCCAACGTCTTCGTAAAGCATTGCTTCGGCTTCCTGGAGCATCTCGTTACGCTTTTCCAGGTCGGTTTCGTTGTCGGCGTCGGTCACCAGCTTGTCAATCTCTTCGTTGCAGTAGCCGCCATAGTTGTACTGGCCAGCGCCGGACTCTTCATCACGGCAGAATGTCAGGTACTGGAAAAAGTTGGCGGTGTCTTCGGTATCGGCGTGCCAGCCAATCATTGCCATGTCCGACTCACGCTCGTCGTATTCCGGCCAGTACTGGGCAAGCGGCATGGTGCGCAGGTCCACATCGATATTAATGCGTGCCAGCATGTTGGAAACCGCTTGGGCAATTTGCGCATCATTCACATAGCGATTGTTCGGCGCGATCATCTCGATCTCGAAGCCGTCTTCATAGCCTGCTTCGGCCATCAGCTCCTGGGCACGTTCCAGGTCATGGCGCGGGGTAAGGTCTGAATTGTAGCCTGAATACCCCTCTGGCGAGAGCTGACCAGCTGGGTTGGCGAAGCCACGCATTAACCGGTCGGCGATGCCTTCCTGGTTAATCGCCAGATCCACGGCCTGGCGCACGCGTGGGTCCTGGAAAGCCTCAACGCGCTCTTCGTTCATTTGGAAACCGATAATGCGCGTGCCATCGATTTCGATCAGGTTGGCGTCATCTGCATCACGGACACGGTCTAAATCGTTGGGCGGTACCGCATCAATGAAATCCACGTCGCCGGACAGCAGGGCGGCAACCCGCGAGGCATTTTCAGAAATCGGGGTCAGTTCAATGCGTGATACGTTACCTTCGGTCTCGGTATCCCAATAGTCGTCGAAACGCTCAAACTCAACGCGAACGCCCTGGCGGCGGTCAGTTACCTGGAACGGCCCGGTACCCGAGACGTTGCGCGAGGCGTATGAGTTGCCGGATTTTTCGATTTCACCTTTATCTTTGCCGTCATCGGTTTCGCCGCTGTAGTACTCGCGGTCCATCGGGAAGATATAGGTGGCGATGTTGATCAGCAGCGGGTAGGGCTCGCTGGTTTTAATTTCGACGGTATAGTCGTCTACCGCTTCAGCGCTTTCTACCGGTTCGAAAATACCACGGTAATCCGGGCTTTCTTTCAGACGTTCGATCGTCCACACCACGTCTTCTGCGGTGAAGTCGTTACCCGAATGGAATTTGACCCCTTCCCGCAGGGTCATGCGCATGGTGGTATCGTCGACCTGTTCCCACTCGGTCGCCAGACGCGGCTCGAATTCAAAGTCCTTGGTCCAGCGCACCAGCGGGTCAAAGGCGAGATGCGAAAAGCGCAGGACACCGCCGGAAAGCTGCTCGTGAATATCGAGCGTTTCGGGGTCGGCAGAGTAACCGATGCGCAGGGTTTCAGCGCTTGCAGTGGTGGGAAGTAGGGCGGTGCCGGTCAGTGCAGCGCCAATCACGGAAGCCAGTAGCGTTTTTTTGAACGTCATCATTATTCCTAATCGTCGTTCCCAAGAAGGATTATTCTTTGTTCGCTTTGCTGCTCGGCCACGCACCGCCGATGAAACAAGCGGCGCATGGCGGCAACAAAACAGACACGGTCAGCTCGAAAGCCACGCTACTAACATAGAGAGTGGCGATAGCATCCCACAATCGAAATAATGACTGACCTCATTCGTGTACTGAATGAGGCGGGCCGTTCGGGTAGCGCTGGGGGAGAAATGCGACTAAAGACGAAACAGGCAGAAGCGGTTAGCTAAACGCGGAAAATCAACCGAAACGCTGGTGAAGCCAGGCGATGATGGTATCGGATTCATACATCCACTCCTCGCGACCATCAGCGTGGTGGATCTTCAGGCAGGGTACTTTGACGCGGCCGCCGCCCTCCTGGAGGGCTTTTTTATGCTCGGGGTCAAGCTGGGCATCGCGTTTCTCGATGGAAAGCCCCAGACGGGCCATTTCTTTGCGCACCTTGATGCAGAACGGGCAGGTACGGAATTGATAGAGCGCCAGGTCTTTGCAGGCTTCGTCGACCTCGGCCTGCTCTTCGGGGGTGCGCGTGACCGACTGGGGCGTCGAGAGCTTTTCCGCCACTATCATGATGGGGGCCAGTATCACGCGTAGGCCGCGGAAAAAGTAGCGAATCAATGTGCGCATCAATATAACCCTCGTCGTGTGGATGCTTACCGGCAGGGTAAGGCGGTGAAAAAAGTCAGTGTCTGAACTGAGCGGGCATCGTGCAATATCTAACTGACGTTGTCACTGGAGGATCGTTCCACGGAGGCGTTACCAGGACATATGATGCGGCACAGGCAGTCGGCTCGTGCATTCGCTTGGCGCATGCGTGAATTGGCCACGTATCAAGACAGGTGAGCGGAAAGGCGTGGCGTGCTAGGCTTGCGGGCTTGTTTTGAGGCATGTTGAGAGGCGTAGCGATGCATCTGCATATTATCGGAATTTGCGGCACTTTCATGGGCAGCCTGGCGCTGCTGGCCCGCGAGTTGGGGCATCAAGTGAGCGGTTCTGACGCCAACGTCTACCCGCCGATGAGTACCCAGCTTGAAGAAGCGGGCATTCGCCTGATGGAAGGCTATCGGGCCAGCCATCTACAGCCGGCTCCCGATCTGGTGGTGGTAGGTAATGCGCTATCCCGCGGCAACGACGAGGTGGAGGCCTTGCTGAATAGCGGTATCGCTTACACCTCAGGGGCCCAGTGGCTGGCTGAGCATGTGCTGCCGGGGCGTCGGGTAATCGCCGTGGCCGGTACCCATGGCAAAACCACCACCGCGAGCCTGCTTGCCTGGCTGCTGGAAAGCGCGGGCATGTCACCGGGCTTCCTGATTGGCGGCGTGCCGCGCAACTTCAACGTTTCGGCACGACTGGGGGCGGCTGATGCGCCATTCGTGGTGGAAGCCGACGAGTACGATACGGCGTTTTTCGATAAGCGCTCCAAGTTCGTTCACTATCGCCCGCATATCGCCGTGCTCAACAATCTGGAGTACGATCACGCGGATATTTTTCCCGACCTGGCGGCCATCGAACGTCAGTTCCATCATCTGGTGCGTACCGTTCCAAGCCAGGGGCGTTTGCTGGTGGCCGACGGCCAGCCCGCACTGGAACGCGTGCTGGCCCAAGGGGCCTGGACACCGGTGGATTATCTGGGCGACCACCCGGAAAGCGCCTGGCAGCTGCGTCTCGAACGTCCGGATGCCAGCCGCTTTCAAGTGATTTATCGCGACCCGGAAAGCAAGCGTGAAGAGGACGGCGTGGTCGAGTGGGCGTTGACCGGCGAGTACAACGCTCGCAATGCGCTGGCTGCCCTGGCTGCGGCCTGGCACTGCGGCGTTGATATGGCCCGAGGCTGCGCGGCCCTGGCGCGCTTCGAGACGCCGCGCCGCCGTCAGGAAGTCCGCGGCGAGGTCAATGGTGTCCAGGTGATCGATGATTTTGCCCATCACCCCACGGCCATTGCCGCGACCCTTCAGGGCCTGCGAGCCGCGACCCCCAGGGGGCGGCTGCTGGCGGTCATCGAACCGCGTTCCAATACCATGCGGCTGGGCACCATGCACGACCGCCTGGCGGAAAGCGTGGCCGAGGCCGATGCGGTGTTCTGGTTTCAGCCGCCCGCTGTGGGGTGGTCCATGGAAGCGCTGGTCGACGCCCAGGCCCACGCAACCCTGTTCGACGACATTGACCGTCTGGTCGAGGCCGTGGTCACGCAAGCGTCACCGCAGGACCGTATCGTGGTGATGTCCAACGGCAGTTTTGAAGGCGTGCATGAGCGCCTGCTAAGCGCCTTGGCCGCCAGGGAGGAAGGCTGATGACTCACCCAAAAGCGACGCCTTTCAAGCCGCCGGTGACCGTGGCGCTGACCGGTGCCTCGGGGGCTCAATACGGCCTCAGGCTGATCGAGGTGCTGGTGGCAGCCGAGCACGAGGTGTGGGTGATGATTTCCAAGGCGGCGCATATGGTGATCGCCACCGAAACCGACGTGCAATTGCCGGCTCAGCCCGAGCGGCTTGCGGAGGCGTTGAGCGAACGGACCGGCGCGGCGCCTGGGCAGATACGCTGCTTCGGTCGCGAGGACTGGATGGCGCCGGTCGCCTCTGGTTCAGGGGCGGCTTCCGCCATGGTGATCTGCCCGTGCTCTACAGGGTCGCTCTCGGCGGTGGCGACGGGCGCCAGCAACAACCTGATCGAGCGCGCTGCCGACGTGGCCATCAAAGAGCGCCGCACGCTGGTCATGGTGCCGCGGGAAAGCCCGTTTTCGCCGATTCACCTGGAACATATGCTGACCCTGAGCCGGTTGGGCGTGGTCATTCTGCCCGCCGCACCGGGGTTCTATCATTGCCCGCAAAGCATCGATGACCTGATTGATTTTATCGTCGCGCGGATTCTCAACCAGTTGGGGATTGACCACCAACTGATGCCCCGCTGGGGAGAAGATCAGGCGCCTGCAACAACCACCAAGGATGGATAGCCAATGATGTCATGGGCCACGCTCACGGTTTTTGTACCGACGTTTTTGCTGGTCTCGTTAACGCCGGGGATGTGCATGACGCTGGCGATGGTGCTGGGCATGACCCAGGGGATCAAGCGCACGTTATGGATGATGATCGGTGAATTGATCGGGGTCGGTCTGGTGGCCGCGGCCGCGGGCGCCGGGGTGGCCGCTCTGATGCTTCGCCAGCCGGGGCTGTTTATCGCCTTCAAGTGGGTGGGCGGCGCTTACCTGGCCTACCTGGGCATCATGATGTGGCGCTCCCGTGGGCGCATGGCCATTCCCAGCGAGCTCGATGCCGGACCTCCGGCAGGGCGCTGGCAGTTGGCCCTCCAGGGGTTTGTCACGGCCGTTGCCAATCCCAAAGGCTGGGCGTTTTTCATGGTCCTGCTGCCGCCATTTCTGGATAGCAGTCGGCCACTCGGCCAACAGCTTGCCGTGCTGATCGGGGTTATCCTGACCATCGAGTTTGCCAGCATGCTGGTCTACGCCACCGGCGGTAAAACGCTGCGCCGCGTGCTGGGTAAAAGCGGCAACGTGCGGCTAATGAACCGTATCGCGGGGACCTTGATGATCGGCGTTGGCTTCTGGTTGGCGCTTGGTTAGGGCCTGTTGCCAGCCTAAACCGGCGGTAGCAGGCTGACGCGTGCGCTTATCAGTACCAGTGACGCCACGCTCAACAGCCGCCAAGGGCAGGGGCTTAGCGGGGCGCGAGGCCGCTGCTGCCAGTACAGCAGTGTGAGTGCGCAGACGACCAACCCCAGTAGCGCGCCTCCCACCAAGTCACTAAACCAGTGTACGCCCACCACCAGCCGCGATAACGCCATGGGAAGTGCAAGCGCCAATGCTACCCAGTAAGCCCAGAATCGCTGCTGGCGAGGCATTTCGGCCGCAACGAAAGCCGCCGCAAGACCACACAGCACCACGGCGGTCGACGTGTGGGCACTGGGGTAAGAGTTCGAGCCCATCAGATAGTCCGGCGTGTCTGGGCGTGCGCGCTCAAACAATCCTTTGCCCACCATGTTGAGCAGGGCGATGCCAGCCAAAGCACCGCACCAGTGTGATATGGCGTCCCATCTCTTGCCCATCAGCATCCACGCCGCCCATGGCAGGGTTACGGCCACGATGCCCAGGGTATCGCCAGTACGCGCAAACATGTTCCCTACGGTGTAGGCGGCGTCGTTTTGCAGCCGGGTAAGCAGCTGCTGAACAAATAGATCCATGTTCAGTGGACCATCGTGGCCTATCACCAGCAATGTCCAGCCAGACAGGCCGCCCACAGAGATGACCAGCAGCAGGAGCGAGGCCAGCGGCACATCGCCGGATTGGCTCAAGGCGAGCCAAGGTCGGCGCAGCAGGGGCAAACGACGAATGCCAGCGACAATGGCCCGATAAAGCCTGCCATGCCGAGAGGCTTGATGCCGTCCCCAGGAAAAAATCACGGCGAGCACGACGATAATCGCGCCGAGTATGAGCAGTGCGGTCTCTAGACCCGAGGGAAGGTTGAAGTGGCGCTGCCAGGTGCGACCCAGTAAATAACCGGGGAGGACATAAGCGGGCGCCCATAAAACCGCCGAGGCGAGGTTGGCCCAGATGAACGTGCGCGGTGGCATCCGCATTATACCGGCTACCAATGGAATAATCGGCCGCACGGGGCCGACGAAGCGGCCAATAAAAACCGACCACACGCCATAGCGGCTGAAGAAGCACGCCCCTCGGGCCAGCCATTCGGGATGCTGTGACAATGGCCAGCGCCGTGTGACCTGCTCGCGATATTTAAAGCCCAGCACAAAACTGATCCCGTCGCCTAAAACAGCCCCTATAAAGGCAGCGCCGATTAACCACGCCAAGGCGATATCCTGGTGCGCCGCCAGGGACGCAGCACTGGTGATCAACACCACGCCCGGCACCAGCAAACCCACCAGGGCAAGCGATTCCACTAATGAAATCGCTAACACGACGCAAACTAACAGAACAGGGTTAAACATTAATGAGTGCAGTGTATCGACGAGCGGCACAGACGTCTCCTGCGGCAGGTAAGTGTCATCGGAAGCGGGAGCTAGGCGTTAGAAAGGGTGGCGCCGCGAGCTTCTAGTCGCTGAAGATAGTGTTCAAAGCTCTCCTTGGGGCAAGGCAGACAAGCGGCGATACGCACCTCAACGTGCCCGGTTTCGACGAGGACTCGCCGAGACAGGGCGCGCTGAAGGCGATCTCGGACCAGCAATGCGCCGCTTTCACTGGTGTCGGGCAGTACCAGCCAGAAGGTTGCGGTGTCGGCGCGTCCCAGCAGGTCGTGATCGCGGCAGCAGCTGTAGACTTCGCTACACAGGGCGTGCAGCAGGGCCTGGGCGGCACGCGGACCGAACTGTTCTTCCGCCATGTCCCGCTGGGGTAAATGAATCACCAGGACGGCCAGACGCTGGTTGAGCATATCGGCACGCTGGTGTTCACTGTGCAGGCGATCCTTCAGCGTATCGAGATGGTAGGCGTCGCACTCGCTGTCATTGGGGTCGGTGGCGCGCAACAGCGCACGGCGTCGCGCATGTTCCCAGCGCGGAAGTGCCAGCAACAGTATCAGGGCGATATAGCCCATTATTATCGTCGGCGACGCTTGGCCAAGGGATGGCAGCAACCACCACAGCGGCATCAGTGCAAGGTGCAATACCACCGCTGAGGCCAGAGGAAGCAGCAGAAAAGCGGCGGTCATCGGCAGGCCTATCCACAGCAGCGGTGTCTCGGGTTGGTAATAGAGGGTGGCAATCACGCTGCCATAGGTGCACGTCAGCAGCACCAGCCGCGGCAGGTGAGCCCGGATGTCCTGACCCAGGTGAAGCAGGTATGCCGTCAGCAGCAGCAAACTCATGAAACTCGGCACCACCAGGTCGCGATACTCGCCCATGGCATACAGCCAGATGGCGTAGCTGCTCATCAAGGCAATGCTTGCCAGGTAGGCAAGCGTCATCAGTTGCCTTGGGAAGTGATGCGGTGTCATGGCTGCCCCCGAAGCGCGCTCACTGGTCGCTGGCTGAGTGATACGAGGGTCGAGGCATGGGGTGGCACGTCCATCAGTTCGATAGGATCGATGCTGATGTTGTCGGGCAGGGCATTGATCATTAATCGATAACGCTCCTGGGCCTCGAGCGCCGAGCGCGACAGCATCAAGGTAGCCAGGGTGGTGCCATCGAGTCGGTAGACGTTCTCGAAGTCGTGGGTCAGTTCGCAGAGCTTCTTTGCCGTGGGCCAAAGCTGATGACGTTTTACGCGCAGGACCAACAGCTCGCCATATATGCCTTCGCGGGCGCAACGCGTCTGTTCGCGCTGAATATCGCGTACCAGCTGTTCGCCGGCCCAAAGGTTCAGGCCGGGGATCAGCCGAAGCCGCTGACGAATGGCACCGTTCATATCGATAAGCTGCTGGGCGCGTGCCAGTGCCAGCACGCACAGAATCGCCAGGGAAGTGACCATCAGTAACCAGGCAGGCGTCGACAGCTGCGGCGCAATCAGCACGGCGCTGAGCAGCCCGGCGCTGATGTTGAAAGCGGCTACCCAGCTCATTTGCGGTAGCATGAAAAGGGCGGCCCAGGCCCAGATCAACAGGCCATGACGTTCAGGGGCCGCGGCAATCAACCCCAGCAGCAGCGCGCCTGGCAACAGCTGCCAAGGCCGGCCGCGTGAATAGCGATGGCTGAAGTCGAGCAGCAGGGCAGTGATGAACAGCCAGCCCACCGAAAGCCATAGCACCAGCGCCGCTGACGGGGGCGCCGCGGGGGTCCATAAGGCAAGCGCCACGGCAGCCGCCAGCAAGTTCGCCCTCAGCAGACGTATTTTGTATTTATTTTGCATGGTGGCTTACTATCAACCCTATGAGAGACGCGTGATGGTGAGCACAATAGGCGTAAAGTGATCATCATTTACGTAGCAAGAAGTGTTAAATAGGCCCCTAGTATAGCGCTAAAATGGCTTAGTATACTGCCCCGCCGGCAAGCCAATTGTCACACGGCTGGACGGATCAACACCGAACAACCCCTGGAGATCGCATGAGCGTTTCAACATCGTTAGACGACGATGCCAAGCTGTCCCTGCAGGCTGGCGATGTCGCGGCCTACATGCAAGCATTGGGTAAAGCCGCCCGCCAGGCGGCGAGTCAATTGCGTCGCGCGGATTCCGGCCAGAAAAATCGCGCCCTGATCGCCATGGCGAAACACCTGGACGCCGCGCGTGCGGATTTGCTGGCGGCCAACGCCCGCGACCTGGCAAGAGGCCAGGAAAACGGCCTGGACGCGGCGCTTCTCGACCGCCTGGCCTTGAGCGATGGGCGCATCGACGCCATGATCGAAGGGCTAAAGCAAGTCGCGGCGCTACCCGACCCGGTGGGTGAAATCAACGACATGCGCTATCGGCCGAGCGGTATTCAAGTGGGCAAGATGCGGGTTCCGCTGGGGGTGATCGGGATTATCTACGAGTCGCGCCCCAACGTGACCATGGAGACTGCCAGTCTGTGCCTCAAGGCGGGTAATGCGTGTGTCTTGCGGGGCGGTTCCGAAGCGCGAGAGTCCAATGCGGCGATCAGCGGCTGCATCCAGGCGGGGCTGGTGGATGCAGGCCTGCCCTTGGGTAGCGTGCAGGTGGTCGCCACCAGTGACCGCGCGGCGGTCGGTGAGCTGATCACCATGCCCGATTACATCGACGTGATTATTCCGCGCGGCGGCAAATCACTGATCGAGCGTATTTCCCGCGAGGCCAAGGTGCCGGTGATCAAGCATCTGGACGGCGTTTGTCACGTCTACGTGCACAGTCTGGCGGACCCCGCCAAAGCGGTGGCGATTGCCGTCAATGCCAAGACGCATCGTTACGGCACCTGCAACACCATGGAAACGCTGCTGGTCGACGCGGCGATTGCCGACCTGCTGCTCCCGGAACTGGCCCGCCGTTATGCCGAGCACGACGTCGAGCTACGCGGCTGCGCGCAAACTCAGGCGCTGCTGCCCCAGGCATTGCCGGCCAGCGAAGAGGACTGGAGCGCTGAATACCTCGCGCCGATACTCGCCATCAAGATAGTCAACGATATCGACGAGGCCATTGCGCACATCGAGCGTTACGGCTCGCACCATACCGATGCAATTGTGACCGAAGACTACTCGCTGGCCCGCCGGTTCATGGCTGAGGTGGACTCAAGCTCCGTCGTCGTCAATGCCTCGACCCGCTTTGCCGATGGCTTTGAGTACGGTCTGGGCGCGGAAATCGGTATCTCCACGGATAAGCTGCACGCCCGGGGGCCGGTGGGGCTTGAAGGCTTGACCACACAGAAATACGTGGTCCAGGGTGACGGCCAGGTGCGTGAATGACCCGACCGACTCGTATTGCCATGCTCGGCGGTACCTTTGATCCCGTCCATAACGGGCATCTGCGCAGCGCGGTGGAGCTTCGCGATGCGCTGGGGCTGGACACGGTGCACATGATTCCGGCCCCCCACCCGCCGCTGCGTGACACGCCTCAGGTATCGCCCCACCAGCGCCTGGCGCTGCTGGAGACCGCAATTGCTGATACACCGGGCCTCAAGGCCGATGCCCGCGAACTGGCGCGTGAAGGGCCTTCATACAGCATTGACACTCTGTGCTCGCTGCGCGACGAATACGGCGAGCAGGCGCGGCTGGTCATGACGATCGGCTGGGATGCGTTCCTGCGGCTGGATCAATGGCGTGCGCCCGAGCAGCTGTTCGATGTTGCCCACCTGGTGGTGGTTGCCCGTCCTGGTCATGAAGAGGCGCCCTCATCGTCACTTTTGGAACTGCTGGGCGATCGCGAAGTCGATAGCGTGTCCCGGTTAATGGCCGAACCTCATGGGCGCCTGTTGCACGTAACACTACCTTCGGCGATGGCCATTTCAGCGACCCATATTCGTCAGTGGCTTGGCGAAGGTAAAAGCATCCGCTATCTGGTGCCCGAGGCGGTTGAAAATGCCATTTTACGTGAAGGACTGTATCAGCGCTGGCAGTCCGCCTATTAGTCGTTACAATGGCCCGCTTCAAAAGCGCATTACACGGGGTTTTCGTTAGGAGATATGCACATCGATACATTAAAGAGCGTAGCGCTTGATGCGCTGGAAGAACTGAAGGCCCGCGATATCGCTCAGTTAGACGTCGCCGCACTGACCGACGTTGCCGATATCATGTTAATTGCAAGCGGCACCTCAACTCGCCACGTGGCGGCCCTGGCCCAGAACGTGGTTGAAAAAGCCAAAGCTGCCGGGCTGGCGCCACGTGGCGTCGAAGGCGGTGAAAACGCCGACTGGGTACTGGTTGACCTGAGCGACGTGATTGTCCATGTCATGCTGCCTGAAGCCCGTGCCCTGTATGACCTGGAGCGTCTGTGGGCTGATCTGCCCAGCGACACCAGCCTGCGCGAGCTTTCCATCACTGACGAGCAGGCCAGCATGTCATGAAAATCCGCCTGTTGGCGGTGGGCAGCAAAATGCCTGCCTGGGTGGAAGCGGGGGTCGAAACCTACCGCAAGCGTCTGCCCAGGGACTTTAGCCTGGATATCGAAGAGATAGCGCTTGGTCAACGGGGCAAGAATGCCGATATTGCCAGGGCGCGAGAGCAGGAAGCAGAGCGCATTCGCAGCAAACTGCGCGGCAACGAACATGTGGTTGCGCTGGAAGTGAACGGCCATGCCTGGACTACCGAACAGCTCGCCAGCCAAGCCGATGACTGGCGTCTGCAGGGCCAGGACGTTGTCCTGCTGGTCGGCGGCCCCGACGGACTCGAGCCCGGCCTGTCGGCGATGGCGCAACAACGCTGGTCGTTATCGCCGCTCACCTTGCCGCACCCGTTGGTTCGTATCATGCTCGCCGAGCAGCTGTATCGTGCCTGGACGCTGCTGGTCGGTCATCCCTACCATCGTTAATTGTTTAAGCAGCCGGATGCTACTGGGTGCTCGCCACCGATTGAATGAGAGTTAGTCACCGCTATGTCACAGCGCTCCGACAAGCTTAAGAACACCGAGCAAGAACTGCGGATTTTTCGTGCCCGAGCGCTATTGGCCATGGTGGTCGTCGTGGCTTTGACGAGCCTGCTGGTCGGTCGCCTGGGCTATCTGCAGGTGGTTCAGTTCGATGTCTACAGTACGCGTTCCGAAAAGAACCGCGTGCGCGTCGAGCCCCTGCCGCCCAACCGGGGGCTGATATACGACCGCAACGGCGTGCTGCTGGCCGAAAACCGACCGACCTATAACCTGACGCTGGTGCGCGAGCGCGCCGAGGACGTCGACGAAACGCTTGACCTGCTGGTCGAGCTTCTCGAGCTGAACGACGAAGAAACCAGCACTTTTTATGAGCGCTCTCAACAGTGGCAGCGCCCCTTTCAGCCAGTTCTTTTGACCAGTGATCTCAGCGAGGAACAGATCGCCCGCGTGGCGATCAACCGTCATCAGCTCCCCGGCGTCGAGGTAGAAGCGCAACTGCTGCGTTATTACCCGGATGCCGAGGTCATGGCGCACGCCTTGGGCTTCGTCGGGCGCATCAACGCCGAAGAGGTCGCCAACCTGGATGCCACCCGTTACGCCGGTACGCACTTTATCGGCAAAACCGGTATCGAGCGGTTTTACGAGGATGAACTGCATGGCCAGGCGGGCCTGCGTAAAGTGGAAACCAACGCCCGGGGGCGGGTGCTGCGCGAACTGGAGCGTACCGATCCGGTGCCGGGCAAGGATTTGACACTGACGCTGGATAAGTCGCTGCAGATGCTGGCCTACGAGCTGATGGACGGTCGTCGCGGCTCGATTGTTGCCATAGAGCCAGGCAGCGGCGAGATATTGGCCATGGTGTCGACGCCCGGATTCGACAGCAACCGGTTTGTCACCGGCATCGACAGAGGTTCCTATCAGACGCTCCAGGAAAACCTCGATTTGCCGCTTTACAACCGGGCGATTCGCGGCCATTACCCGCCGGGCTCCACCATCAAACCCTTTTTGGCACTTGGCGGGCTTGTTGAAGGCGCTATCACACCGGATACCACCATCAACGATCCTGGCTATTACCAATTGCCCAATGATTCACGTCGTTACCGTAATTGGCTGCGCTGGGGGCATGGACGGGTGGATTTGGAACGTTCGTTGGCAGTATCCAATAACACCTTTTATTACTCATTGGCCCATGAGCTAGGCATCGATAAACTTCATGAACAAATGAGCAACTTTGGGTTTGGCCGACGTGTAGCGCACGATGTGCAAAGCGAAAGTCCAGGTTTGATGCCCTCGAGAGAGTGGAAACGCGAACGCTTTGACCAGTCTTGGTACCCAGGCGAGACCCTTTCCGCGGGGATTGGTCAAGGCTACTGGCAAATCACACCGCTGCAGTTAGCTAGCGCCACCGCAACGCTCGCCAATCGTGGGGAGTGGGTCAAACCCCGCATGGCCCGTCGGATTGGCGATGCGACGCTTGATAGGGACCTGCCCGATACGCCCGAGGACATCGTGCTGGCCCAGGATGACTGGTGGGACAGCATCTTCAGCGGTATGGAAAAAGTGGTCAGCGGTAGCGAAGGCACCGCCCGGCGGACAGGCGAGGGGCTCGAATATCGCATGGGCGGCAAGTCGGGCACCGCCCAGGTATTCTCGCTCGGCCAGGACCAGCGTTACGAGGCCGATGAGCTCGAAGAGCGCCTGCGTGACCACGCACTGTTCATGGCGTTTGCACCCATCGAAGACCCGCAGATTGCCGTGGCGGTGATTGTCGAAAACGCGGGCGGTGGCAGTACCCATGCGGCACACCTTGCCAGAGCCATGACTGACGAGTGGCTGCTCGATGACGAGGCCCCGGAGGCCGAAGAAGTACGCGAGACGCTGGAAACCGATGACAGCAACGTGGAGGGTAACTGATCATGCCATGGCAGGCCTTGACGCGTTCCATACGCGGTCGACCGGTGCGCCCGAGTGGCGGTATCCCCAAACGGCGCAGCCTATGGGAGCGCATTCACCTGGACCCCTGGCTGCTCGGTTTGTTGCTGGTGCTGATGGGTGGGGGCTTGCTGGTCATCTACAGCGCTTCCGGGCAGAACATGAACGTCGTCATCGCCCAGGCCATTCGCTTTGCCGTTGCCCTGGTCGCGATGCTGGTCGTGGCGCAGCTTTCGCCGATTTTCTTCTTGCGTTGGGCGCCCGTGGCTTACGTCATTGGCGTGCTGATGCTGGTGGCCGTGGAGCTGGTGGGCGATATCGGCATGGGCGCCCAGCGCTGGCTGGTGATCCCTGGGGTGATACGCTTTCAGCCATCGGAAATGATGAAACTTGCGGTTCCCATGATGGTGGCCGCGTATCTGTGCCGCTGTGAGTTGCCGCCCAAACTAAAGGACATCGCGGTGTGCGCGGTGATTATCGGCCTTCCCGTGGCGTTGATTGCCGCCCAGCCGGATTTGGGAACCTCGCTATTGGTGGCCAGTGCAGCGATTATCGTCGTGTTGCTGGCCGGTTTATCCTGGCGATTGATTGGCCTTGTCTGTGCACTATTGGCAGCAGGGTTTCCGCTACTGTGGATGAACCTGCACAACTATCAGCGCCAGCGTGTGCTGACCTTTCTCAATCCTGACACCGACCCGCTGGGCTCAGGCTGGAATATCATCCAGTCGACCACGGCCATTGGCAGCGGCGGTGTGTTCGGCAAGGGCTGGCTCCAGGGCACCCAGTCGCAACTGGAATTTTTGCCCGAGCCGCATACCGATTTTATCGTTGCGGTGCTGGGTGAGGAGCTGGGCCTCATCGGCATGATCGCGGTGATTTTCCTTTATCTGTTGATCGTCGGTCGTGGGCTCTGGCTGGCCAGCGAATCGCAGAACACCTTCGGCCGTCTGGTCGCCGGCAGTATCATCCTGACGTTCTTTATCTATGTGTTCGTCAATGTTGGCATGGTGAGCGGCATATTGCCCGTGGTGGGCGTACCCTTGCCGCTGGTCAGCTACGGGGGGACCTCGAGCGTGACCTTGATGGTGGGTTTCGGTATTCTCATGTCGATACATGCGCATCGTCGATTACTACCACGCTAGCGATGACGCAAGCGGAGCAGCGGGCATTCCACAGGAGCAGCGAGTGAATGAGTAGAGCCAAACGGATGGCAGGTGTCGGCATGCTAAGCGTCATGCTCGGCAGCGTATCGCTCCCCCTGTTGGCGGAGGAGGAAACCGGCGATTTCAACCCCGGTGAGCATGCGGGGGCGAAGCGCCTGGTGGCAGAACTTGAAAGCGACGGGGTGCCCGCGGAGTGGGCAAAGCACCAACTGCGTCAGGCCAAGCGCCGTCAGTCGGTGCTGGATGCCATGGAGGGGGCCGCCGAGCGGCGCCTCGCGTGGCATGAGTATCGGGATATTTTCATTACCGACCAGCGCATTGAGGAAGGCGTGGCTTTTCAGCAGGCGCACGGCGATGCGCTGGCGGAGGCTGAATCGGTATACGGTGTCCCACGTGACATCATTACCGCCATCATTGGTGTCGAAACCTATTACGGGCGCTACCGTGGCAGCCACCCGGTGCTGGATTCGTTGGCCACGCTTGCATTTGAGCACCCCACGCGGGGGGATTTTTTCACCCGTGAGCTGGCGGCATTTCTGCAGATTGCCCATGAGCAACGGGTCGACCCGACCACGCTGTCGGGCTCCTATGCCGGGGCAATGGGCTACCCGCAATTCATTCCGACAAGCTATCAAGCCTATGCCGTGGACTTCGACGACGATGGTCAGCGCAATCTGTGGAATAACCCGGTCGACGCCATCGGCAGTGTGGCCAATTATTTTGCTGAGCACGGCTGGCAGAAAGACGGCGCTATTTATTACCCTGCGGAAGGGCCGGACTCAGCGCCTGCCGATCTGGCAGTGAACCAAACTACGCCGCCTGACACGTCGTTGAATACGCTGGAAAAAGCCGGCATCGCGCCTGGTGTGTCGCTGGAAGAGGGCATAGAGGTGTCGCCGCTGGTGCTCATTCAGGAAGACGGCAAGCCCTCCTATCGGCTTGGTGTGCATAATTTTTACGTGATTACTCGCTACAATCACAGCCATCTTTATGCCATGGCGGTGGCCGAACTGGCTGAGGCGATAGAGGATGCGACACGACAGGTACAGGGTGAGAGCGACTTATGAAGCATGACGCTAGCGTCTATATGCGCCTTGGCGGAGCCGCCTTGGTGCTGGCACTGGTCAGTGGCTGCGCCAGCCAGCAGCCGAGCGGAGCGGGCCAGTCGACCGACGACCGCTCCGCAGGCACGACGGAGACGAAGCAGGATAATGACCGGGAGACGGCCGGGGGGCGCTATGCCATGAGCGGCGACGCCTACCCGCTTGAGCCGCCGGATGTCTCTGACGTACCCGATGCCGAGCCTCGTGATGAACCGCGTTCGAAGGCGGGCAACCGGTCGACCTATGAGGTCTGGGGAAAGACCTACAACGTGCTGCAGGATGCCAAGGGCTACCGCGAGCGGGGGCTGGCCTCCTGGTACGGCGAAAAATTTCACGGTTACGCCACCTCGAACGGTGAAATTTACGACATGTACAAGATGTCGGCAGCGCACCGTTCATTGCCGCTTCCCACTTACGCGCGGGTGACCAATGAGCGCAATGGGCAGTCGGTGATCGTCAGGGTGAACGACCGGGGGCCTTTCCACAGCGACCGTGAAATTGATCTGTCTTATGCCGCCGCCGCACGGCTGGATATCCTGGATGAAGGCACCGGTGCGGTGAAGGTCGAAGCGATTGACCCTGACCAGTGGCGGGCGGAGCAGTCCGGCGACGCTTCCGCACCTCGGGTAGCGTCGCGTCCGGAGCCATCTCCCTCTGAGGCATCGCCATCGCGCGACCGCGAGGAGCAAGCGCCTGAGCAGAGCGACGGGTCAGAGGTTTATCTGCAAATAGCGGCGCTTGGCAGTGCCCAGACGGCCCGGCAATTGCAATCGCGTCTGAACGAAGAACTAACGCATGAGGTAAGGGTAGACGAGCGCGATGACGTGTATCGTGTGCAGGTGGGGCCGGTTGCCGCTGATCAAGAGACGGCTGCTCGCAAAGCGTTACAAGATGCAGGCTTTACCGACGTATTTATCGTGCGATAATCGCGCACCAAATTTTTTGTGTCGGCGCGTGCCCCGGTACGCGTCCTTTTCAAGTTAATGAGACTGTCACCATGAATGTGTTAGTTACCCTGTTTTCTTCCGCTCGGCTGTGTGTACTCGCTGCGGCGCTGGTTGTCGTTCCCACTGCCGGTGCCCAAGACGCGCCGCAGCCGCAAACCATCATCCCGGCGCCTCCCCAGTTGGCTGCCAAATCATGGATTCTGATGGATGCCGACAGCGGTGAAATTCTGGCCGAGCAGAATGCCGACGAACGCCTGCCGCCTGCCAGTCTGACCAAGCTGATGACGGCCTACCTGGTGGAACGCGAACTCGATCGGGGCAGCATTGCTCTCGACGATCAGGTCAGCATCAGCGAGAGCGCCTGGCGAACCGGCGGTTCGAAAATGTTCGTCGAAGTCGGTGAACAGGTGGCCGTCGAAGACCTGTTGCACGGTATCGTGATCGTCTCCGGCAACGATGCCAGCGTGGCCATGGCCGAGCACCTGGCGGGCGGCGAAGACCAGTTTGCTGACCTGATGAACCAGCACGCCGCGCGCCTGGGCATGAGCAATTCGAACTTCGAGAATCCCACCGGGCTGCCGGGTGAGAACCACTATTCGTCGGCGCATGACATGGCGTTGCTGACCCAGCACATCGTCAATGACTATCCCGAGCACTACGCGATCTATTCGCAGCGCAACTTTACCTACGGGGGGATCGAACAGCCTAACCGCAATCGCCTGCTCTGGCGCGATCCCTCGGTGGACGGTTTGAAGACCGGCTGGACCTCCGAAGCTGGCTATGGGCTGGTGTCTTCAGCCAAGCGTGACGACATGCGCCTTATCTCGGTGGTCATGGGCACCGATTCCGAAGAGGCCCGCGCTCAGGAAACTCAAAAGCTGCTCAGTTACGGCTTCCGTTTTTTTGAAACCATGAACCTCTATGAGCGCGGCGCTGTGCTGGCGACTCCGCGTGTGTGGGGCGGCGACATCAATGAAGTCCGCGTGGGGGTCGATGAAGAAGTCACCATGACGCTGCCGCGTAACCGCAACGACGAGCTGCGTGCACGGCTGAATCTCAATGCCGACCTTCAGGCGCCGCTGGCCGTGGGCGATGAGGTGGGCACCCTTGAGATCCACATGGGCGACAACGTGGTTGGTGAGCGTCGTCTGGTCGCTCTGGAAGACGTCGAGGAAGGTGGCATTTTCAAAAAACTGCTCGATCAGGCGCGGCGCTTCTTCTCCAACCTGATCAGTAATTTTACTGACTAGGTGGCGACCGCCTGACCGTCGCGGACAGGCTATCATTTGCGAAATCAGTGAGTTCGACATGTCAAAAGGTGGACAGAAAGGCTTTCGCGATCTGCGCAAGCCGGCGCCGCAAGCGCCGCCCAAGATCAGCTTCCCATGCCCCTATCCGCTAAAGGTGGTGGGGGATGCCACCGAAGATTTTCCAGCGCGTGTCTGTCAGGTGATCATCCGCCATGCGCCTGACTTCGATGAAACGACCATGCAGGTCATCGATAGTCGTAACGGGCGTTTTCAATCGGTGCGCGTCACCATTACAGCCACTGGTGAGCAGCAGCTCAGCCAGCTGTTCGACGAGCTAAAAGCCACCGGTCTTGTACACATGGTGGTGTAATGGCCGCGTCGCCCATTGAGTTGCACGTGCTGGGTCGTCAACCCTATCTGCCGGTCTGGCAGGCCATGCGCTCGCTGACCGATCAGCGCGACGCCGACACGCCTGACCAGTTCTGGCTGGTCGAGCACGACCCGGTGTTTACCCAGGGGCAGGCTGGCAAGCCAGAGCATATTCTGATGCCCGGCGACATTCCGGTGGTGCAGACCGACCGCGGTGGGCAGGTGACGTATCATGGCCCCGGACAGGTAGTGCTGTATCCACTGCTGGATGTTCGGCGCTCGCAACTCGGGGTGCGCACCCTGGTCACTGCGCTCGAGGACGCCGTGATCGAGGTGCTGGCGAGCTATGGCGTAACGTCGAGCGCGCGGCCTGATGCGCCGGGCGTCTATGTGGGCGGCGACGGAGGCGAGGCCAAGATTGCTTCTCTGGGGTTGCGTATTCGTCGCGGGGCGAGCTTCCACGGTGTGGCGCTCAATGTGGACGGCGACCTGACGCCTTTTTCCTGCATCAATCCCTGCGGCTATGCGGGCATGCCAATGACCCGTCTGGCCGATTGGGCGACGCTGCCGAGTGATCATCAGGTAGGCGAGCAGCTTGCCAGGGCACTGGCGGCGAAGCTGAAGCGGACGTTGGTGGCGGGCGTTGAACCGCCACCGCTAACCGAGTAGCGGTGGCAGGGTAATGATGCTATCCGACGTTGAGCGCCGGGATTAAGTTGGGATCCGGCTCCTGACCCGGCACCTTGGCGGGTGAGGCCAGCCCCAGGTTGTTCTTTTCAAACACCCGGTCGGCGCGATAGCTTGAGCGTACCAGCGGGCCCGACGGCACTTCCATGAAGCCCTTCTCAAGGCCGATCTCGCGGTAGCGATCAAACTCCTCAGGGGTCACCCAGCGCTCCACCGGCAGGTGGTTCTTGGTCGGACGCAGGTACTGTCCTAAGGTCACGATATCGACGCCGATCTCGCGCAGGTCGTCAAATGTCTGAAGGATTTCGTCGTCGGTTTCACCCAGGCCGAGCATCAAGCTGGTCTTGGTGATCACGCTGGGACGATGGCGTTTTGCATGGGCCAACACGTCTAGCGTCTTGCGATAGCCCGCCCGTGGGTCGCGGACGCGGCTGGTGAGCCGCTCGACCGTTTCGACGTTTTGGGCAAAGACCTCAAGCCCTGAGTCGGCCACTTGTTCGATCGCCGCCGGGACGCCGTCAAAATCCGGGGTCAATGCTTCCACCACCACGTGAGGGGTGCGGGCCTTGATGGCGCGAATGCAGTTGGCGTAGTGACCGGCGCCGCCATCGTCCAGGTCGTCGCGGTCGACGGAGGTCAGCACGATGTAGCGCAGACCCATCAGCTCGACCGACTTTGCCGTATTCTCCGGCTCTTCGTGATCCAGCCAACCCCGGGGGTTGCCGGTGTCCACCGCGCAGAAGCGGCAGGCACGCGTACACACCGACCCCATCAGCATGATCGTCGCGGTGCCGTTGCTCCAGCACTCGCCCATGTTCGGGCAGTGGGATTCGGCGCATACCGTACTCAGCCGATGGGTGGCGACGTTCTTCTTAACCGCCTCAAAGCGCTCCCCGCCCGGGATCTGAGCGCGCAGCCATTTGGGCTTGCGATCTAAAGAAGGGGCCTCTGCCTCGGCCTTACGCTGCTTCATGCCATCTTTGATCACCGTCATGCCGTGCTCATTGCGGAATTTTTCACCGCTGGGGACACGTGGCGAGGTGTTATTGCTCATAGCGAGAGAGCCTCTCTACTGGGCGGCAGGCGACGTCACCTGGCGGGGAAGCCGCGTCTGACGGCATGCCGATTGATACGTAGGTAGTAAGCCATAATGTAACATAACTTGCCTTGCACGACACCGTCGCCTACAGGCAGGCGACCCCGTGGCTGGGCAGCGGGCTTGGCGGCGACCGGAAATGCTCACGGTGCTCGTCCAGGTGATTGCGCACGAAACGCAGGAAGAGTTCGGTAACCGGCGAGGGAAAGCGCTCGCGGGCATACACCGTGCACCAGGAGCGGCGAATGGGGAAGTCAGGCAGTGCCAACTCGGCGAGCAGCCCCTGCTCGATCTCCAGCTTGACGGCCAGTCGGGGCAGCACGGCGACACCCAGCTGTGCCATGACGCCTTGCTTGATGGCTTCGTTGGTGCCCATCTCGATGCAATGGGCAAGCGCTACTTCCTGATGTCCGGCGAGCTGTTCGAAGGCATTGCGGACTCCTGAGCCGGGTTCGCGCATCAGCACATAGTGGCGGGCAAAGTCCCCCAGGGTGGGGTTGGGCATCGAAAGGAGTGGGTGCTGGGGCCAGACCACGGCAATCAGCTCGTTCTCGAGGATCGGCGTCACCACCAGGCGGTCATCATCCGGCACCATTGCCATAATCACCAGGTCATCGCGCTGTTCGCCCAGGCGCTCGAGAGCCTGGCGGCGATTGCATACATGCAGCCGCACATTGATGTCCGGATAGTGGGCGCGGAATCTGGCCAGCAGATAAGGCACCACGTATTGGGCGGAGGACACGGCGGTTAAATTCAGCTCGCCCGAAAGCTTGCCGTTCTGGTCGCCCAGGGTTATCTGCAGGCGCGATAGCTGGCCGAATATTTCGCGTGTCGAGTGCGAAAGGGTCTCGGCGGCAGGCAGAACATGCAGCGTTTTGCCGCTGTACTTGAACAAGGGTTGTCCCAGGGCCTGTTCGAGCTGGCGAATCTGGGCGCTGACCGCGGGCTGGGTAAGGCCCAGCTCCACTGCCGCCCGGGAGTAGGAACGCTGCACAAGCACCGCCTGAAAGACCTGGAGCTGGCGAAACGTTAGGCGGTTTAGCAACGACATGGCGATCCTTAATCAACGGTGGGGCGGCAAAAACGGTCACTGTCCGGTGAGAGCGTCGTCGGCGGCCAATGGTTCAAGGCCGCAGCAGTCGGCGCCTAGGCCATAGGTTATACCAATGAGTCGGTAATAGGCATCGACGTGTCGCGGCGAGTGTCTTAAACTATATTGCGTTGCAGCATCATTGCTTTCGGGTTCGATGCTTCCGCATTAACCCAATGGGAGACTCTATGAACTTCTTCGCTAACCCTCTAATGCCAACTCAAGCTCGCCCATCAGCCAGCCACGAGAAAGCGACGGCATCCGCAAGCGATGCCATGGCGTCGCTGTTTGACCCTTTCGGGTTTGGGCGTGCCGCCTTTGACTACTGGCGAGACAGCGTTGAACGTAGCGTGCTTTACATGGATGTGATGCGCGAGCGTGGTAATCAGTATCTCGCCCACATGGAGCAGACCAAGCCCAACGTCTTGGGGTTTGAAACGGAAGTGTTGATGGACGGGCGCACCTTGCCCCAGCCCACCAATTACGAACTATTGAGAGTATTGCCGCCCGCCGGCGTCGAGATTGACCCGCTCAAGCGTCCCTTTGTGGTGGTCGACCCGCGAGCCGGGCACGGGCCGGGTATTGGTGGCTTCAAACCCGACAGTGAGCTGGGCGTGGCGCTGAAGGCAGGCCATCCCTGTTATTTCATCGGTTTCCTGCCGTTTCCCGAGCCGGGCCAGACGGTCGAGGATGTGGTCGAGTCGGAAGTCGCGTTTCTGCGCCATGTGATCGAGCGTCATCCCGAAACCACTGAAAAGCCCATGGTCGTCGGCAACTGTCAGGCAGGCTGGCAGTTGATGATGGCGGCCGCCCTGGAGCCGGACGTCTTCGGCCCGATTCTGATTGCCGGTGCACCCTTATCCTACTGGGCAGGCGAGCACGGCAAGGCGCCGATGCGCTATACCGGCGGAATGACTGGCGGCAGCTGGGTGACGGCATTTACCAGCGACCTGGGTAACGGCTTGTTCGACGGTGCCTGGCTGGTTCAGAACTTCGAACGCCTCAACCCGGCCAATACCCACTGGAAAAAGCAGTACCACCTGTTTGCCAACGTGGATACCGAGTCAAACCGCTATCTTGAGTTCGAGCGCTGGTGGGGCGGCCATGTGGTGCTGGGCGGCGAAGAGATCCAGTACATCGTCGATAACCTGTTTGTTGGCAATCGCTTGTCGACCGCCCAACTGGTAACCCGCGACGGTCGCCGGATCGATCTGCGCAACGTGCGCTCGCCGGTCGTAGTGTTCTGTTCGCGCGGCGACGATATTACCCCGCCGCCCCAGGCGCTGGGCTGGATTCGTGATCTCTACGAAGACGAAAACGATATCATCGCCAACGAGCAGACCATCGTTTACTGTCAGCATGATACCACCGGTCACCTGGGGATCTTCGTGTCGAGCAGCGTGTCGCGCAAAGAGCATACCGAGTTCACGGCCAACATGGATTATATCGATGTGATGCCGCCGGGGCTCTACGAGACCACGATCACCCATGCCGATGATCACGATGAAGGTGAGCTGATCGAGCGCGACTACCTGCTCGAGTTTGCCCCGCGCGATTTCGACGAGCTGGACCGCGAGGTCATGCACAAGCCGGAGGACGACCGCCGGTTTGCCACGGTGGCGCGGATTTCTGAAATCAATCTTGGCCTTTACCGTTTGTACATGCAGCCCTGGCTGAAGGCGGTTATGACGCCGGAAGCCGCCCGCTGGATTCGTCGCATGCACCCCATTCGGCTGGGCTACAAGCTGCTTTCGGATCGCAACCCCCTGACCGTGCCGTTGCCGGTAATGGCCGAACAGATTCGTCAGTCGCGTCACCCGGTGGGTGAAGACAACCTGTTCAAGGCGGTGGAAACCATGGTGTCGGATCAGATCGTCACCGGTCTCAACGCCTTTCGCGATGCGCGGGATAGCGCCACCGAACGGTTGTTCATGGATATCTACGGCCAACCCCTCCTGCAGGCGGCTGTCGGTCTCTACGGCGACGCGCATGTGCACCGCCGCCGTCCCGGCGCCGAGCCCGAGCACCGTCGCTTTATAGAGCAGCGCCAGGACGAACTGCGCGCCAAGATTGCCAAGGGTGGCTCTCACGAAGCCGTCATGCGGGCCCTGATTTATATCCTGGGCGGTGCGCCGGCCACCGACGAGCGCAACTTCAAGCGGCTACGCGCATCACGGGCGGCCCTTGAGCCCAATGCCAAGCTGTGCGACTTCAAGCGGTTGGTGCGTGAGCAGTTCTTTATCCTGAAGCTGGACCGCGAGCAGGCGCTCAAAGCCTTGCCGGCCCTGTTGAAGGGGCAAAGCAACGACGAGATCGACGCACATATGTCGCATCTGGAAGATGTGCTGTCAGCGAGTGGTGAGCTGTCTGAGCATGCCGCATCACGTCTGACCCAGGTCAGTGAGCTGTTCGACCAGGCCCGTCCGCCTGTCCAGAAGCAGGTGGCGTCAACTCCGCAAGCCCCGCAGCAGGCGGCCAAGGAAGTGGCTAAGGCGCCCGCCGCGGCCAAACCGGCGACGGCGAGTGCCAAAAAAGCCACGCCCACGAAACGCAAGACCCCGCCTAAAGACGAGTAATGACGTTGAATGTGCGCTGCGCCCCTGCCCATCGGCAGGGGCGTTTGCGTTTAAAGCTCAGGATTTTTGGGTTGCCGTTGCGCTAACGGCAGTCTAGTGTCTAGCTACGCTTTGATTGAAAAGGGTGATGCTCGTCTCCATCAACACGACTGTATCCTCGTGCTCACCACTGGCGCTTCGCAATGGGCTGGGGTAGGGTAGGCGCATTTTTCCGACCGCACGGCCTCTGTAAGGCTGTTGCGGCAACGTATTCATCGCACCGTCAGCGTGTGCACTAAGAAAGTGGAGCACTATGGGCAAGTCACTGGTCATCGTCGAGTCGCCCGCCAAAGCGAAGACGATCAATAAATACCTCGGCAACGATTTCATCGTAAAGTCGAGCGTGGGTCACATCCGTGACCTGCCGACCAGCGGCTCAGGTAAGGCAGCCTCTGACCCCAAGGAGCGCGCTCGCCAAGCCGCGGCAACACGCAAGATGTCGGCGGACGAGAAAGCTGAATATAAAAAGCACAAAGCGCAGGACCAGCTGATTCGGCGAATGGGCATCAATCCGAACAACGGCTGGGAAGCACACTATGAAGTGCTGCCCGGCAAGGAAAAAGTCGTGGCCGAGCTTAAAAAGCTCGCTGAAAAGGCCGACGCCGTCTATCTGGCTACGGATTTGGACCGCGAGGGTGAGGCGATTGCCTGGCACCTGCGCGAAACGATTGGCGGTGACGACAGCCGCTACAAGCGCGTGGTGTTCAACGAGATCACCAAAAACGCTATTCAGGATGCCTTCAAGGCGCCGGGCGCCTTGAACATTCCGCGGGTTGAGGCCCAGCAGGCCAGACGCTTCCTCGACCGGGTGGTTGGTTTCATGCTCTCGCCGCTGCTCTGGGCCAAGATCGCCCGGGGGCTGTCGGCGGGTCGCGTACAGTCCGTGGCGGTGCGTTTGATTGTCGAACGCGAGCGTGAAATTCGCGCGTTCATCCCCGAAGAGTTCTGGGACGTGCATGCCGACCTGGCTTCGCCGGACGGCGATCAGGTGCGTTTTGCCCTGGTGCGCCAGGATGGCAAGGCGTTTCGTCCCACCTCGGAAAAAGACACCCTGGCGCGCATCGAGCAGCTCAGAAAAGCCAAGCTCTCGATTACCTCCCGGGAAGATAAACCGACCAGCTCGAAGCCAACGGCCCCGTTCATCACCTCGACGCTGCAGCAAGCCGCCAGCGGGCGCTTGGGCTTTTCGGTCAAAAAGACCATGACCATGGCCCAGCGCCTTTACGAGGCGGGCTACATCACCTACATGCGTACCGACTCCACCAACCTGTCGAAAGACGCGGTGGAAAACGCACGCAGCTTTATTGGTGAGGAGTACGGGCCGCGCTACCTGCCCGAGACGCCCAACCGCTATAGCAGCAAGGAAAGCGCCCAGGAAGCGCACGAGGCCATTCGCCCGTCAAGCGTAGACCGCCAGGCAACCGACCTGGTAGGCATGGAGCGTGATGCCGAGCGTCTGTACGAGTTGATCTGGCGTCAGTTCGTTGCCTGTCAGATGACGCCTGCTGAGTATCTTTCCAGCACCCTGAGCGTTGAAGTCGACGGCTACGAGCTGCGGGCCAAAGGGCGCGTGCTCAAGTTCGACGGTTATACCCGGGTGATGAAACCCGGCGGTAAAAACGAAGACCAGCGCCTGCCGGACCTGCCCACCGGCACGCCGATGACGCTGGAAGCGCTCGACCCGCAGCAGCACTTCACCAAGCCCCCTGCGCGCTACACCGAAGCGAGCCTGGTCAAGGAGCTCGAGAAGCAGGGCATCGGGCGCCCCTCGACCTACGCTTCGATTATCTCGACGATCCAGGACCGTGGCTACGTGCAGCTGGTGAATCGCCGTTTCTACGCTGAAAAGCTCGGCGACATCGTCACCGAGCGGTTGAAAGAGTCCTTCCCGGACTTGATGGACTTCTCGTTTACCGCCCGTATGGAAGACAGCCTGGACGAAGTGGCCGAAGGCGAGCGTAACTGGCAGGCCCTGCTGGATGAGTTCTACGCCGAATTCCGCGACGAGCTTGCTCAGGCCGAAAGCGAAGACGGCATGCGGCCCAATCAGCCGGTACCCACCGATATCGACTGCCCAAGCTGTGGCCGCAAAATGCAGATCCGCACGGCGTCCACGGGTGTGTTCCTGGGCTGCAGCGGCTACAACTTGCCGCCCAAGGAGCGCTGCAAAACCACCATCGACCTGATCCCCGGCGAAGAAGCGGTGGCCGCCGATGCCGATGAAGCGGCCGAGACCGATGCCCTGCGCGCCAAGCGGCGCTGCCCGAAATGCGGCACGGCGATGGACAACTATCTGATAGACGAAACCCGCAAGCTGCATATCTGCGGTAACAGCCCGGATTGCGAAGGCTACGAGGTCGAAACCGGCAAGTTCAAGATCAAGGGCTACGACGGACCCCTGATCGAATGCGACAAGTGCGGTGCCGACATGCAGCTTAAATCAGGCCGTTTCGGCAAGTATTTCGGCTGCACCAACAGCGAGTGTAAAAATACCCGCAAGTTGTTAAGAAGCGGCGAAGTGGCACCACCTAAAATGGACCCCATTTCAATGCCGGAGCTTGCCTGCCAGAAGGTCGATGACCATTACGTGCTGCGTGATGGCGCGAGCGGGTTGTTTCTGGCTGCCAGCAAGTTTCCCAAGAACCGCGAAACGCGGCCGCCGCTGGTCAAGGAGCTCAAGGCTCACGCCGACGAGCTGCCTGAGAAGTACCACTATATTCTCAACGCGCCGAGTGAGGACCCGGATGGACGCCCCGCGCAGATTCGATACTCGCGCAAGTTCAAAGAGCAGTACGTGATGACCGATGAAGAGGGTAAGGCCACCGGTTGGAAGGCAACCTATGAAGGCGGTAAGTGGCACGTGGAGGACAAGCGCAAAAAATGAGCGATCAATCGCGCACCAACCAGTTGCTCTATCAGGCAGAGCTGTTGGCGACTTCAACCACCGATGATGACGAGCACGCGACCGCGCGACGCATGGCGCAGGAAGAAGGTGCGCTGGCCCTGTTTGAGCTGGCGCTTACCTCGTTGCTGCGAGAAGTGACGGAGCACGCCCGCTTGTCACAGCACGACTGGCGCTATCTGCTGTCAGACGAAGGGCCAGCGATGGCTGAACTACAGCGCCTGCGCGACCTCGCGCATGAGCCGGACAGCTGGCTTTCCTGGCTGGTGGGTCAGTTAGACAAGTTGCATAGCAGCGACGGCGCCGCCAAGCGACGTGCTGCCAATCCATCGATGATTGCGGTAGGCGAGCAGGCCAGCTTGGGCGAACAACTTGCGGCACAGCTCAACGCGGCCAAGCGTGAAGTGGCCGCACTGCGCGAAACCAGTCAGGAGTGGTAACGCGTTAGCAGACCTGGCCTCATGAAGCGCCTGGTTTGTAAGAGAGGGTCTGTAATACTTGGGCCGGTAAGAGAAGGCAAGAAGGAAGAGGTCAAGAAGGAGGAGGTAATGCGCTATAACCAAGTAAAAGACTTGATCGCCTGGGTCGAGGCCTATCATGGTCGCCTCGCCAGCCAGTACAGCGCTCGTGCGGCGGAGTGTGAAAGCGAGCGGCTACAGATGGTGCTTAACTACCTGGCCGATCACGAAACCCGTATGCAGGCTGGTTTGCGCGCTATTTTCGATGAAAGCCACGAGAAGCGCGAGGTGCTTGAGACGTGGTTCGATGATCCCAGCGATTTCCCTCAGCCGCCCCAGCTACAACAGCTGGCCGACAAACCGCTGGGCGACTCCATTGATGCGGTGATGAAATCAGCCGTTGAAGCGCATCGCACCCTGGAGGCGCTCTATCGCCACCGCGTGAGCCGGGCCGTGATCGAACCCGAGGCGGAGTTTTTCAACGCCTTGGCGGACGGCCACAATGCCGAGTTGCGGCGCATCGTGGCGAGTATCGAAGAGTTGCAAGGCGTTTAATGGGATCATGCCTATTGGTGGCGGCCCTGATGTAATGTATAAAGCTGCTACTGTGGCATTTTGCCGTTACCCATGTCCTGTGTTGAGAGTGTTGAATGAAGCCGGTCTCCCGCCGTCGTTTCCTGGCCTTAGCCATTGGTTTACCTGCTGCTGCCAGCGCGGCGGCACGCGTTACGCTGTCTTCCGAAGCCTATCCTGACCTGGTGGCCAATCAGCTCAAGCGCGCGGCATCACCGCGTGATCCCGGCGAACAATGGGTGCTGATCGACGACAAGGCATCGACGCTGACGCTGTACCGCGGCGACAGTGTGGTTGAAGAGTTTCGCCCCATATCACTTGGTCGCGGGGGCGCCAGCACCCAGCGATTGCGCGGCGACAACGCCACGCCGCTGGGCGAGTTTCGCATCAATCGCTTCAATCATGACAGCAAGTGGCACATTTTCATGGGGGTCAATTATCCGACCCCGACGCATGCGCGCATGGCGCTACAAAACGGCACTTACTCGCAAGCGGATTACGATGCCTACTTTGATTACTACCGACGCCACCGAGAGCCTCCCCAGGATACCGTGCTTGGCGGCGCCATTGGTATTCATGGTCTAGGCGATGCAGATCCGGATATTCACGGTCGCTATCACTGGACGCAAGGCTGTGTCGCAGTGACCAATTCACAAATCGAACGCCTCACCGAACTAGTCGAGGTTGGCACTCGCGTAGTGATCCGCTAAGCTGGTGTTGTTGAAGGAAGTTCGAGGTTTTACACTAGTGGCTATAGACATTCGTTGTGGACTATAATAAAACAGCGTTTGACTCACGTGCTTCGCGGCACAAGTCACAGTCAAGAACCTGCACCGCAGGTAGACAAATTTAGGCTTCTAGGCTGATGTTTGTCATACCCCTAATGTTGTACCCAAGGAAGATTCAAGGAGAACACCATGACTTTTAAGACAACTCTGAAGATGTCTGCTGCTGCCGCCTCACTGGCCATTCTGGCTGGTTGTGCCTCTACCGGCGCACTGGAAGAAGTTCGCATGACAGCTGAATCAGCACAGGCTGATGCCGCTGAAGCACGTAGCATGGCTTCACAAGCTCTGAACACTGCAAACCAGGCTCAGCGCGACGCGCAATCTGCCCTGCAGATGTCTGAGGAAAACCGTGAAGAAATGGAGCGTATGTTCGAGCGCTCTATGCAGAAGTAATATGACTTAGCGGTTGCTGGGACACGTTTTAGTAGCCACTTAGCATGCAAAAAACCCCGCCGAGGCGGGGTTTTTTGTGGCTGGCTGTTAAGCGCTAGGCCATTTACGCCTCGTCGTCGCCACGGCGCTTGTCGCTTAGCTCAATTTGCTCAAAAATGCCTTGTTCAAGCGGGTCGGACTCTTCTTCGGCAGCGGGCTCCTCTGGCTCGGGAAGCGGCGCTTGAGGGCCAAAGAGGGCGATAAACCGGCCATCGGGGGATTCCACGGCGCTCCTTATGCGTGCGTAATCGACCTCAATGTTCTTTTCTTCAGTCAGTTCAGAAACGCGCTCCATGGCTTTCAGCAGCGGCTCAAAGCTGTCTAGGTTCTCTTCAAGCTGTGGATAGGACTGCATAAACAATGTGCCGTCAGACGCCATGCCCGCCTTAAAAGGGGCGTCTATCAAATTGACCTGCGTACCGCTAGGCACGCGATCGTACAGCGATTCAATATCTTCTGGATACATGCGAATGCAACCACGGCTGACGCGCATGCCCACGCCATCTGGACGGTTAGTGCCGTGGATCAAATAGCTCGGCAAACCCAGCAAAATAGCATGACGGCCAAGCGGGTTGTCCGGGCCTGGTGGCACAACCGAGGGAGCCGGTTCACCGCGTTCTTTTGCTTCGCGGCGCATTGATTCCGGCGGCGACCAAGCTGGGTCTTTTACTTTAACGGTCGTTTTGGTTTTGCCAACGGGGGTGGCGAACTCTTCGCGACCCACGCTTACCGGGTAGGTTTCCACAATGCCCGGCTTATCGGCGGGGTAGTAGTAAAGCCGGAGTTCTGAAAGATTCACCACGATGCCTTCGCGCTCGCCCGGCGGCAAAATATACTGGGCAGGAATAACGACCTCAGTGCCTTTGCCAGGTACCCAAAGGCTAACGTCTGGGTTGGCCATGCGGATTTCTTCAAAGCCGATATTATGACGCCGCGCCACGTCCACCAGGGTGTCTTCATGGTTTTCGATGGTGATCGTATAACGCTCGCCAACAATATCGCCTTCATCAGGAATGCGATATTGCCCACGTGGAAGGTCGCTTGGCGAGTTTAGGGTTACTTGCTCCGCGCTGCTGATCGCAGTGTCGCTTATCTTGGGAGTATCCGACTTTGCCTGCTCGTCGTCAGACTGAGCGAGAACCGGAGCCGATAGGCTCGCGGCGAATAACACCGCGAGGCTTGTGGGGCCCCAGCAAAAAAATGTGTGACGAATGTTCATGGGCGTTCCTAATCAGTGAATACATCGCTGGTTCTGGCGATGGCAACAGACGCAGTTTGCCGCAACCGTTACGCGGCCGCCACTTTTTGATTGAGCGTGGTTAACAGGGACTCGATTTGTTCAAACCGCTGGTCGATCTTTTCCATGGGAAGTTCAAAACGTAGCGTATCCGAGCCGTCCAGGCGGTAGTGCTTTGGTGATCTCTGAATGAGTGTCACCAGGGTATAGGGATCCACCTGCGTGTCAGCATCGAAGATGACGCGGCCGCGCTTTTCCCCGGCTTCGAGGCGTTTGATACCCAGCTGTTCTGCACGATGACGCAGCCGCGTCTGGCGGATAAGGTGCTTGACCGGGGCGGGCAGCAGGCCAAAGCGGTCGATCAATTCCACCTGCAGTTCCTTGAGCTCGGCGTCGCTTTGGGTGTTGGCAATGCGCTTGTACATCACCAGCCGCTGCTGGACATCATGAATGTAGTCGTCGGGAATCAGCGCCGGCAGGTTGAGGCTGATTTCGACGCCGCTATCAAAGGGCGCGTCGATATTGGGCGTCTTGCCCGCGCGAATGGCTTTCACGGCGCGATCCAACATCTCCATATACAGGGTATAGCCGATGGTTTCCATTTGGCCACTCTGCTCGTCACCCAGCAGTTCACCCGCGCCGCGAATTTCCATATCGTGGCTCGCCAGCGTAAAGCCGGCCCCCAGGTCGTCGGAGGCGCTGATGGCATCCAGGCGTTTCATGGCATCGCGGGTCATGACCTTGGGTGGCGGGGTCAGCAGGTAGGCATAGGCCTGGTGGTGGCTGCGCCCAACCCGTCCGCGCAACTGGTGCAGTTGGGCCAGGCCAAACTTGTCGGCCCGCTCGATGATGATGGTGTTGGCGCTGGGCACGTCGATACCGGTTTCGATAATGGTCGAACAGACCAGCACGTTGAAGCGGCGGTGATAAAAATCGGACATCACGCGCTCGAGGCTGCGCTCGGGGAGCTGGCCGTGAGCGACTGCCACGCGAGCTTCCGGCACCAGGGAGCGAATGCGCTCGGCGGCGTTCTCGATGGTTTTTACTTCGTTGTGCAGAAAGTATACCTGGCCGCCCCGCAGAATCTCCCTTAACAGGGCTTCCTTGATCACACCGTCCTGATGCTGCTGGACAAAGGTCTTGACCGACAGGCGTCGCGCTGGCGGGGTGGCGATGATGGATAGGTCGCGTATGCCGCTCATCGCCATGTTCAGGGTCCGGGGAATAGGCGTGGCGGTCAGCGTGAGAATGTCGACTTCGGCCCGCAGGGTCTTGAGCTTCTCTTTCTGGGCGACGCCAAAGCGGTGCTCCTCATCGATGATCAGCAGCCCCATCTTGGGCAGTTCTACGCTGTTGGCGAGCAGCTTATGGGTGCCAATCACGATATCGGTTTGGCCGTTTTTGATGTCCTCCAGCGTCTTGCTCATCTCCTTGCCATGGGTAAAGCGCGAGATAAGGCCGATATTGACCGCCGTGTCGGCGAAGCGGTCGCGGAAGTTCTCGAAGTGCTGGCGGGCCAGCAGGGTGGTGGGTACGAGCACAACGACCTGCCGGCCCGACTGCACGGCCAGGAAGGCGGCGCGCATGGCGACTTCGGTCTTGCCGAAACCCACGTCGCCACAGACAACGCGGTCCATGGGCTGCGGCGAGGTCATATCGTTGATGACTGCCTCGATGGCTGCCTGCTGGTCGGGGGTTTCCTCAAACGGGAAGTTGCCCGCAAATCGGGCGTAATCATCGCTGGGGGCTTCGTATACCACGCCTTCCTGGGCTTCGCGACGGGCATAGATATCGAGCAGCTCTGCGGCGGTGTCGCGAATTTTCTCGGCGGCTTTCTTGCGGGCTTTTTCCCACTGGTCGGAGCCGAGTTTATGCAGCGGGGCCAGTTCGTCGTCGGCACCGCTGTAGCGGGAAATCAGGTGAAGGCTATCCACCGGGACATAAAGCTTGGCGCCGTCGGCGTATTCCAGCGCCAGGAACTCGTTAGCCTGGCCGCCGGCCTCAAGCGCTTCGAGGCCGATGTAGCGGCCCACGCCGTGGGCCTGGTGAACCACCGGGGAGCCTTTGCGCAGTTCTGAAAGGTGGCGAACGGCAAACTCGTTGTCGTCGGTGGCCTTTTCCCGGCGGCGGCTCTGGCGCACCACGTCACCGAACAGCTCCGTCTCGCTGATCACTGCAAGGGGTGGTTCGGTCAGCCATAGGCCGCTGTCGATCAGTCCTTCGGTGATCGCGATAGGCTGGTCGCCGGCGAGAAACGCCTTAAAGTTGTCGACGTGGGGCAGCTTCAGCGACAGCGGTGCCAGTAGCTCCTCAAGGGCTTCCCGGCGACCCCGGGACTCGGCCACCAGCAGGACGCGGGAGGCGTCCTCGCGCTCGAGGAAATCGGCCAGCTCGCCGAGCGGGCGCTTGGCGCGGGGGTTAACCGCCACGGGAGGCAGTGCTTGGGCCTTGGGCGCTAGCGCATGGCGCTGCTCAGGGTCGTCGGTCAGCTCGACTCTCGGGCGCTGTTTGATCGCCGCGAACACGTCGCTGACCGGGAAGAAAGCGCGGTGAGGCGGCAGCAACGGCCGCGTGGGGTCGACGCCCAGGTTGGCGTAACGGCTTTCAATCGCCTGCCAGTGCTGCTCGGCCGCCTGATAGACCTCGGGCAGCAGGGCGATCCGCGTGTCCTTGGTGAGGTGATCGAACAGCGACGCTGTCTCTTCGAAAAACAGCGGTAAGTAGTGCTCGAGCCCTGGCGAGGGAATGCCCTTGAGGGCATCGTTGTACAGCGGGCATTGGCGCGGATCGACATCGAACAGCGTCTCGAACTGCTCGCGGAAACAGGCAATCGATGAGCGGCTCAGCGAATATTCATGGGCCGGCAGCAGTTCGATGGCGTCGAGCTTGTCGGTTGAGCGTTGGCTGCCCGGGTCAAAATGCCGCAGGGTATCGATTTCGTCGTCGAATAGGTCGATCCGGATGGGCGCGTCCATGCCCATGGCGAACAGATCGATCAGTGCGCCGCGCATGGCGTATTCACCGGGTTCATAGACGGTTTCCACCGCCCGGTAACCGGCGCGGGAGAGGGCCTCGCGAAACGGTTCGCGGTCGAGTTTATCGCCCACGTTCAGCGTCAGTACGCGCCCGGCAATGTACTCCACCGGCGGCAGGCGCTGCATCAGCGTATTGATGGGCACCAATACCAGCCCCCGCACGCCGTCCTGCAGCTGTCTCAGCGTGCGTAGTCGCGCCGAGACGATATCCTGGTGCGGTGAAAAACTGTCATAGGGCAGCGTTTCCCAATCGGGAAAGGGCAGCACCGGCACATCGCTGTAAAACGACAGATCTTGCTCCAGCCGCTGAGCGCTGGCGGTGCTTGGGGTGATCACCAAAAGCGGGGCGTCGGCGGAGAGCCGGGCCAGGGCCAGTGCCGCGGCGCTTCCGGGGGGCGATGTCCAGTAAAGCGTATCGCGCGCCCCCTCGGGCTGGGGCGGAGCAAGTAGAGAAAAAGTGGGCATAATAAAGATGTCGTTCTGCGCTGAAACGGAGCCTAGATCATACACGATCATCGCTTTCAGGCAGAACCAGCGCGCTTGTAGTCAGGCGGCCGTTTGTGTAATACCCCTACATCGTCTGCGACTATCCAGGCATTGCGGCAAATTAAGTGGCTAAGGATAATACACCTGAAAATTATTCATTACTTAATGAGGCCGCACGTGAGTCAGCAAACGCTCGATAACGTTTTTCAAGAATGGCAAAGCAACGAAGCTCTGGCGGAGCAGATGATTCCCTTGATTGGTCGTCTGTACCGTCAGCACAATGTTGTAGCGACCATGTACGGGCGTTCGTTAATTAATCAGTCGGTCATTCGCATCCTCAAAGATCACCGTTTCGTGCGCAAGATCGAAGGCACGGAGCTGTCGGTTGAAGATACCTACCCGATCGTCAAGACCCTGTGCGAGCTGAATCTGGGCCCGGCCCATGTAGACGTGGGCAAGCTGGCGGTCATGCTCAAGCGTCAGGGCGGTGGTGATGTAGAAACCTTCCTGCGCAAGGAGCTCCACCAGATTGTCGACGGTTACCAGCCCGGAGCCAGCAAAGGCGAGCCCAAGGACGTAGTGCTTTACGGGTTTGGCCGTATCGGACGTCTGCTGGCGCGGGTGCTGGTCGAGAAAGCCGGCGGGGGCAACCTGTTGCAGCTTCGCGCCATTGTCGTGCGCGGACGCGGCGATGTCGCCAAGGATCTGGAAAAGCGCGCCAGCCTGCTGCGCCGCGACTCGGTCCACGGGCCTTTCGACGGGACGATCGTGGTGGACGCCGAGGCGCGTACCCTGACGGTCAACGGCAATGTGGTTCAGGTGATTTACGCCGATAGCCCCAGCGATATTGACTACACCGATTACGGCATCAATAACGCCGTTATTGTCGATAATACCGGTATCTGGCGTGACGAAGCGGGTCTTGGCCAGCACGTGGCATGCCCCGGTGCTTCCAAGGCACTGCTGACCGCGCCCGGTAAGGGCGATATCAAGAACATCGTGTATGGCATCAACCACGAGGCGATCACCGAGCAGGATCGTATTGTGTCGGCAGCGTCGTGCACCACCAACGCCATTGTTCCGGTGCTGAAGGTGCTCAACGACGAGTACGGCGTTGTGACCGGCCATGTGGAAACGGTTCATGCCTATACCAATGACCAGAACCTGATCGACAACTATCACAAGGGTGATCGTCGTGGCCGCAGTGCGGCGCTCAACATGGTGTTGACCGAAACCGGGGCGGCCAAGGCAGCGGCAAAGGCGTTGCCGGAGCTTGAGGGCAAGCTGACGGGCAATGCGATTCGCGTGCCTATCCCCAACGTGTCCATGGCGATTCTCAACCTGACCCTGGACAAGACCACCGATGCCGCTGCGCTCAATGACTACCTGCGGCGTATGTCGATTGATTCGGCCTACCAGAAACAGATCGACTTCGTGGATTCGCCTGAAGTGGTGTCGTCTGACTTTGTCGGCAACCGTCACGCCGGGATCGTCGACGCGAAAGCCACCATTGCCAACGGACACAACGCCGTGGTCTACGTCTGGTACGACAACGAGTTTGGTTACAGCTGCCAGGTGATTCGCATTCTTCAGCAGATGTCGAACGTGAGCTTTCTCAAGCTACCCAATCAGGCCAGCTGATCGTCACTTTTTTATTGACAGCGCATCACTTGTCCCACGCCACCGCAAGGTGGCGTTTTTGTTCTTATATGCGGACACACAAGATGTCCATATATACGTCTATAGCACTTTTGGCGACACCAGTTGATGTAGTCATTAGGCTCGCTTGTCTTTATAATACGATAGATTTTTCGGGGTGGTTCAAGCGTGCTTGGGCCTGACTGGTAACAATCTGAACAGAAAACAACAATTCACTGAGCAGAAATAAGCATTCGAACCCCTTACCTTCGTATATCCGATCCATCAACTGGGCGAGACTATGATCGAAGTCAAAAAAGGCCTGGATCTCCCCATCACGGGAGCGCCCGAGCAGCGTATCGAAGATGCGCGTCCTGTGCGCCACGTGGCAATCCTGGGTACTGACTACGTTGGCATGAAGCCGACGATGGAAGTTCAGGAAGGGGATAAGGTCAAACTGGGCCAACTGCTCTTTACCGATAAAAAAACTGACGGCGTGCGCTTTACGGCACCCGCAGCCGGTGAAGTGCTCGCAATTAACCGTGGCGAAAAACGTCGTCTATTATCGGTGGTGATCAAGGTCGACGAGCAGGAGGAGGCGGTCAGCTTTGCCTCTCACGAGCGTGCTTCGTTGGGCCAGCTTGACCGCCAGGTCGTGGTCGATCAGCTGTTAGAGTCCGGTCTCTGGACGGCGCTGCGCACGCGTCCGTTCTCGCGGACGCCGGCCATTGATAGTGTCCCCGCCGATATTTTTGTCACCGCTGTGGATACGCATCCACTCAGCGCTGATCCGGCGTTGATCATCAATGAAAATACCCAGGCATTTGAAGACGGCCTCAAGGTGCTAACCCGCCTGACCGAGGGCAACGTTTTTCTGTGCACGGGTGCCAACGCCTCCATTCCCGGCGGCGATGTAGAGGGTGTTACCACCGAAAGCTTTGCCGGGCCGCACCCTGCAGGCCTGGTGGGGACGCATATTCATTTCCTGTCACCGGTCGCCTTGCACAAGAAGGTATGGCACATTGGCTATCAGGATGTCATCGCCTTCGGCAAGCTGTTTGCTGAGGGTAAGCTGGACGTCAGCCGCATCGTCGCCATTGGCGGCCCGCGTGCCGAGAATCCACGCCTGGTGCGCACCCGTGTAGGTGCCAGCACCGATGAACTCTTGGCGGGTGATGTGATCCAACCGGAAGACACCCGCGTTATTTCTGGATCAGTCTTTTCAGGCTTTGCCGCAGAAGGAAAGCTGACCTATCTGGGACGTTTCGACAACCAAATCAGCTTGCTCGAAGAGGGCAACAAGCGCTCCTTCCTGGGTTGGTTGTCGCCTGGCGTCAATCGCCACTCCGTGCTGGGTATCTATCTTTCCAAGATCAAGGGCCTGAGAAACTACGCCCCCACCACATCGACTAACGGGTCGGAGCGTGCCATGGTGCCGGTTGGCGTCTACGAAACCGTGATGCCGCTGGATATCATGCCAACGCAATTGCTGCGTTCGCTGATCGTGGGCGACATTGAGGTTGCCATGCAGTTGGGGTGTCTGGAGCTGGATGAAGAGGACCTCGCGCTGTGTACCTATGTTTGTCCCGGCAAATATGAGTACGGTCCCATTCTGCGTGACAATCTCACCATGATCGAGAAAGAGGCCTGATGATGGGAATTCGACAAACACTCGATAACATCGAGCCGCACTTCCATAAAGGTGGTAAATACGAGAAGTTTTACCCGCTTTATGAAGCTGTAGACACTATTTTCTACTCTCCTCCGAGCGTGGCCAAAACCACCGCCCACGTGCGCGACGGCATCGACCTCAAGCGCATCATGATCACCGTCTGGATGTGTACCTTCCCGGCGATGTTCTTTGGTATGTGGAATGCGGGCTGGCAAGCCAATACGGCGATCGACGCGGGCTATTCCTCTATGGATGGCTGGCGTGAAGCGATCATGATGACGGTTGCTTCCGGCCATGACCCCAGCAGCCTGTGGGCTAACTTCGTGCTGGGCGCGACCTACTTCCTGCCCATCTACCTGGTGACCTTTGTAGTCGGCGGGTTCTGGGAAGTGATGTTTGCCATCAAGCGCGGCCACGAGGTGAACGAAGGCTTCTTCGTCACGTCAGTGCTGTTTGCGCTGATTCTCCCAGCAACCATCCCGCTCTGGCAGGTGGCGTTGGGTATTACCTTCGGTGTGGTGATCGGTAAGGAAATCTTTGGTGGTACCGGCAAGAACTTCCTGAACCCGGCGTTGACCGGCCGGGCATTTCTGTACTTCGCCTATCCGGCGCAGATATCCGGCGATGCCATCTGGGTCGCTGCTGATGGCTACACCGGTGCAACGGCGCTGTCACTGGCTTTCCAGGAAGGCATGGGTTCGTTGACTGACACCTTTAGCTGGTGGGACGCTTTCCTTGGCTTCGTGCCGGGGTCGGTCGGTGAGGTCTCCACGCTTGCGATCTTCATTGGGGCTGCAGTGCTGTTGTGGACGCGCATTGCGTCCTGGCGAATCATGCTGGGTGTATTCCTGGGCATGGTCATCACCAGCACGCTGTTCAATCTGATGGGGTCTGAATCCAATCCGATGTTCGCGATGCCGTGGTACTGGCACCTGGTGATTGGCGGCTTTGCCTTCGGCATGGTGTTCATGGCGACCGATCCGGTATCCGCATCGATGACCAATCAGGGCCGCCTGGTGTTCGGTGCCTTGATCGGCGTGATGACAGTGTTGATCCGCGTGGTGAATCCGGCGTTCCCGGAAGGCATTATGTTGGCGATTCTCTTCGCTAACCTGTTCGCACCGCTGATTGATCACTACTTCGTCCAGGCCAACATCAAGCGTCGCGTCAAGCGTACGGGCGTACCGGCCGAGGAGACTGCCTAATGGCACAAGGTAACAACTCCATCAAGAAGGTCCTGATCGTGGCGTTTGCACTGTGTATCGTGTGCTCCGTCATTGTCTCGACGGCGGCGGTGGCATTGCGCCCCGCTCAGCAGCTCAATCAGGAACTTGACCGTAAGACCAACATCTTAAACGTTGCCAAGCTTTATGAGCCGGGCATGAACGTTGAAGAGACATTCAGCGAAGAAATCACTGCACGTGTGGTGAATTTGGAAAGCGGTGAGTATACCGACGAGTTTGACGCGGATTCCTTCGATCAGATCGAAGCCTCGCGTGACCCGGCTACCGGTCGAACGCTGTCGGGCGACCAGGACATCGCAGGCCTATCACGGGTGGAAGACTACGCCACCGTGTATCTGGTTGGCGACCCTGATGACCCCGAGCAGATCGTACTGCCCATGCGCGGCCAAGGGCTTTGGGGCCTGATGAGCGGGTTTTTGGCCGTGGAAGGTGATGGTAATACGATTGTCAGTATCACCTACTACGAGCACAGCGAAACGCCAGGCCTGGGTGCCGAGGTCAACAACCCGCGTTGGCAGTCGCAGTGGGAAGGCAAGGAAATCTACGACGAAGAGGGCGACCTCATGCCGGAGATTCACTTGACCAAAGGCGGTGCCAGTGATGAGCATGAAGTCGACGCGCTGTCCGGTGCTACCTTGACCAGTAATGGCGTCACTAACATGCTGCAATTCTGGTTCAGTGAAGAAGGGTTCGGAACGTATTTAACCAAGTTCCGCAGCGGAACCGATACGGATGACGCTGAAGACGCCGACACCGACTTCCAAGATTCGGAGGGAGCTTAATCATGGCGGATGCAACTGCGAAAAGCGTTCTGGTAAACCCGATTTTTCAGAACAACCCAATCGCCCTGCAGATTCTTGGGATTTGCTCGGCGCTGGCGGTCACCACCAGCATGAGTGTTTCGCTCGTTATGGCGCTGGCCGTTGTGTTTGTAACGGCGTTTTCAAACCTGTTTGTATCGCTGATTCGGAATCATATTCCGTCTTCAATCCGCATTATTGTTCAGATGACCATCATTGCCTCGCTGGTTATCGTGGTGGACCAGATTCTCAAAGCCTACGCGTACGAGATGTCCAAGCAGCTGTCGGTGTTCGTGGGCCTGATCATTACCAACTGTATCGTCATGGGGCGTGCGGAAGGTTTTGCGATGTCCAACACGCCGGGCATGTCGTTCCTCGACGGTATCGGTAACGGCCTTGGCTATGGTTTCGTCCTCATGGTCGTCGGCTTCTTCCGTGAGCTGCTGGGTGCGGGTAGCGTGTTTGGCTTCACAGTGCTGCCCACCGTTCAGGATGGTGGTTGGTACGTGCCTAACGGCTTGCTGCTGCTGCCACCTTCGGCGTTCTTTATCATCGGTCTGATGATCTGGGTGCTGCGCTCGGTCAACCCAGAGCAGGTTGAAGAGAACGAGTTCAAGATGAAGGAAAACACTCAGCCGAAGGAGGCCGTGTAACATGGAACACTATCTAAGCCTTTTTGTTGCTTCGGTCTTCGTTGAGAATATGGCGCTGGCCTTCTTCTTGGGTATGTGTACCTTTTTGGCCGTTTCCAAGAAGGTTTCTTCAGCCATTGGCCTGGGTATTGCGGTTATCGTCGTACTCACCGTGACGGTGCCGGTCAATAATCTGGTGTTCACCTACCTGCTGCAGGAAGGTGCGCTTACCTGGACCGGTATCAGCGGCGCTGAGAATATCGACCTGTCATTCCTGGGTCTGCTGAGCTACATCGGCGTTATCGCAGCGCTTGTCCAGATCATGGAAATGTTCCTGGATAAATACGTACCTGCGCTCTACAACGCGCTGGGGGTTTTCCTGCCGCTGATTACGGTGAACTGCGCCATTCTCGGTGGCGTACTGTTCATGGTCGAGCGTAGCTACAACTTTGGCGAATCGGTTGTTTACGGGTTCGGTGCCGGCACCGGTTGGGCGCTGGCGATTGCGGCCCTCGCAGGCATCCGCGAAAAGCTCAAGTACAGCGATGTGCCGGGTGGCTTGCAGGGCCTGGGTATCACCTTTATCACCGTAGGGCTGATGTCGCTGGGCTTTATGTCCTTCTCGGGCATTCAGCTTTAATCGGAGCCGGTTTTTCCCGGCGAAGCCTTGGCCTCGCCGGGTCACAGAAAACCCTCAGCAATAGGAAACCGACATGGTTGATACAACTGTCATCTTGCTCGGTGTTGTCATGTTCACGGTCATCGTTATTAGCTTAACGGCGATCATTCTGGCAGCGCGCAGTAAGCTAGTGAGTAGTGGGGACGTGACCATTGAGGTCAACGAAGACCCGGAACATACCCTGAAGACCCAGGCTGGCGGCAAGCTGCTGAACACCCTGGCGGCCAATGGTATCTTCCTGTCTTCAGCGTGCGGTGGCGGTGGTTCCTGCGCCCAGTGTAAGTGCCGGGTGGCAGAGGGTGGCGGTTCCATCCTGCCCACCGAAGAATCGCACTTCACCATGCGTGAGAAGAAAGAAGGCTGGCGCCTGTCTTGCCAGGTGCCCGTCAAGCAGGACATGAAAGTTGAAGTGCCCGAAGAAGTATTCGGCGTCAAGAAGTGGGAATGCGAGGTTATCGATAACCCCAACGTTGCCACTTTCATCAAGGAGCTGAATCTGAAACTGCCCGAAGGCGAAGAAGTCGCTTTCCGTGCCGGCGGCTACGTTCAGTTAGTGGCGCCCCCTTACGATGTCAAGTTTTCCGACTTCGATATCGAGGAAGAATACCGTGGCGACTGGGAAAAGTTTGGCCTGTTCGACGTTTCCCACAAGAACAACGAGGAGATCATTCGCGCATACTCAATGGCGAACTACCCGGAAGAGAAGGGTATCCTCAAGTTCAACATTCGTATCGCGACGCCGCCTCCCGGTACCAGCCACCCCCCAGGCTTGATGTCGACCTACGTGTTCAGCCTGAAGCCGGGCGATAAGGTCACGGTCATGGGTCCGTTCGGCGAGTTCTTCGCCAAGGACACCAATGCCGAAATGATCTTTGTCGGCGGTGGTGCCGGTATGGCGCCGATGCGCAGCCATATTTTCGACCAGCTCAAGCGTCTTGAGACGGATCGTAAAATCTCGTTCTGGTATGGTGCTCGCTCATGGCGTGAAACCTTCTACAATGAGGAATACGATAAGTTGGCTGAAGAGTTCCCGAACTTCGAGTGGCATCTGGCATTGTCCGACCCACTACCTGAAGACAACTGGGAAGGGCCGACTGGCTTCATTCACAACGTACTCTTCGAAAACTATCTCAAGGACCATCCGGCCCCTGAAGATTGCGAGTACTACATGTGTGGGCCGCCCATGATGAACGCTTCGGTGATCAAGCTGCTGCTTGACCTGGGTGTGGAGCCGGAAAACATCATGCTGGATGATTTCGGCGGATAATCTCCACCACCGTGTCGTTACGGGGCTGGCCACTGGCTGGCCCCGTTGTTTTTCATGTCAGGGATTAAGGCACTATTTAGACGTGTCACTGTCTATGGGGTAGCCCCGTCGAGAGGAGGTAATTATGGCCATCTGGCTACTGGTTTTCGGATTCATGGCGTTGATCATGATCGTTATGGCAGTGGGGGTCATCATGGGCCGTAAGCCCATTGCCGGTTCCTGCGGCGGTCTGAATCAGATCGGCATGAAGGACGGCTGCGATATCTGCGGCGGCAAGGATGACGTTTGCGAGGAAGAAAACCGCAAGCGCGGCAGTGCGCGTCGTCGTAGCGACGAGAGTCGTGGCGCAGACCTGGGGTATAACGCCGCCCGTCGTTAATCGCTACCTACATCAATGACTGAAAACGCCGTGGCTTGCCACGGCGTTTTGCTGTGTGGGGCTAACGTTCATCCAGCAACGACTGAGCCCGCGCTTGCCAACTGCCTTCAATGGAGGCGGCTTTGCTGAGTGCCTTGTGGGCTTCGTCCGTATTACCCTGCTGACGATGAATAAGCCCCAGATTCAACCAGGCAGCCCCCATGTCAGTATCACGCTGTGTGGCCGCCTTGAATGCATCTCGCGCCTTGTCGGGCTGTCCATCGGCGTAGTAGGCATTGCCCAGGGCAAAGCGGGCAAACGCATGATCGGGGAAGCGCTCGACCATCGCCTGCCAGCTGCTTAGCGTCGCCTTGGGGCCGTGTGACTCTTCATAAGCGCTGATGGCATTGACCGCGTGGCGTGGGGTAATGCCTTCGGGCAAGGTGCCCGGCTTGGCCACTACGACCCCCCAGCGATCGGTACGCGCCCAGGTCGCATCAAAGCGGCTGAAGGACAGCGTATGCCGCTCGATTTCGCCGCTACGCAACGTCAGGGTGTCCTCGTCCAGGTCGTAGCCAATCGCCACCGCGTAATGCCACATGGGAAACGCCGGAAGCGACAGGTTTTGCATGACCAGCACCGGGTCGCCCGCCGCCAGATGCTTAAGCAGCGCCTCGAAAGTGGCGCGAATCGGGAACGCCAGCCGTTCGTGGCGACGCACGGTGGCCAGCATTTCCGGCTGTACGCTGCCTTCGCGGTCGGGGATGAATACCTGGGGTATCAGCGTTTCGACGTCGGTCTCCACGCCCTGGTGCGTAAGCACCATGGCAAGCGCCGCCGGGCCGCACTGATACTCGGTCTGGGCGTAGAATGGCACCTCGCTGAGCTCGCTTTGGCGGGGGAGGCTCTGTTCGGTGCTCTCACGCAGGTGCGGCGCACTCGCGCAGGCGGATAACAGACTGAGTAACAGCAAAACGCCCGCGAGGCGGGCGTTTTGGAAACGATGGCGAATCGACATGGCTTAGCGTGTGAACGGATAGACGTCGGTAAGGCCAAGGATGTCGGTGACCAGCAGGATCACGAACACCGCAAACAGGGCGCCAATCACGCCGGCACCGGCCGGTAGTTCTTCCAACTGTGTGGCCATCTGTTTCGCTTCGCTGTCGCTCAATGCGGCAACGCGGGCGTCGACTTCGTCCAGGTCAACGCCCTGTTCGACGAGCGCTTCCTGAATGTCGGCGCGGTTGAGCAACTGGTGGATGCGTTCACGGTCGGCCTGACCGCTATCGTTGGCTAATGCGGATTGGGTGCTGACCAGATCCGATGAGGGTGAAGCTGCTGGTGCGGCAGCTACCGGAAGGCTGGTAATGACCAGGGCGGTAATCAGCAGCATCGAGAGATAGGCACGTATCTTTTTCATCGTCTTGATCCTTAGACTTTTATAGGGGGTGCAGGCAAGCTCAATGGGCTTGTGAAAAGAGTATAGGAATAATTCAGCATTTTTTTAAGCCGCATGTACGCTTTGGCACTGATAATTCACGGTTCGTGCTTATTTCGAGTGAACCCTGGGCGTGCCCAGCGATACGCCTTAGACGCTGGTGGCGACGCGGTATGTCCAGGCGGATTCCGAAAGCAGGCCGCGCCCGCCGGCCATGGTCATCGCCAGGTCGTGTAACCCCGGCCACAATGGCACCGGAGAGGCGCCTTTAACTGCCAGGTCCAAACGCTGGGCCATCAATAACAGCTTGTGTAAACGCTTCATGGGCAGCCGTTGCACGGCCTTCTGATAACCGGGGCGGCGCTTGTCGAAGATCATCGGCTTTTGCGCCTTGCAGGCGTGCTCGAAACTTTGCCCTTGGTCCAGGTGCTGATGAAGTGACAGCAGAGTGCGCAGCTCGCGGGTTAGCGCCCACAGCACGATGGGCGCTTCGACGCCTTCACCGCGCAGCCCGGTAATAATCCGCGAAACTCGGCTGGGTTCGCCTTTCAGGCAGGCGTCGGCCAGGGTGAAAACATCAAAGCGTGTGCTGTCCTCCACGCCCTGGGCGATGCTTTGTGCATCCAGCCGCGTGCCTTGGGGATGAATCAGCGCCAGTTTCTGCATTGCCTGGTCGGCGGCCAGCAGGTTGCCTTCGGTGCGTTCGCCGAGCAGGCGGGCGGCGTCCAGATCGATCTGCAGGCCATGGAGTGAGGCGCGGTCGCGCAGCCAGTAACCCAGCCGGGAGACATCGACCGGCCACACCGGAACGAAAAGCCCGTGCTTGTCCAGCGCTTTGAACCAGGCGCTTTTCTGTTGCTTGGCGTCCAGCTTGCCCATGCTGATCAACAGCAGGTCATCGTTGTTGCCCAGATGCTGAGCGTATTCCGCCAGCGCCTTGCTGCCTTCCTGACCGAGCTTGTGGTTGCCAAGGCGCAGTTCGAGCAGCTTGTTGGTGGCAAACAGCGACAGGTTGCTGGCCACTTCCAGCAGCCGCCCCCAGGCAAAGTTGGGCTCGACGTCGAGCACCTCGCGCTCCTCGATACCCGCCTGGCGGGCCGCGGCTCTCACCGCATCGCAGGCATCGCGGTGCTGCAAAGGCTCGTCGCCGGCCACGATCACGACCTTGGGCAGCGATTTGGCCAGTGCCGCGGGGAGTTGATCGGCAAAGACTTTCACGAGGCGTTATTGAGCGCGCTGAGACGTTCGATAATGCGCTCTGCCAACTCGCGGTTGAGGGACTGCTCAGCGTCACTGAACAGCGTTTCGCGGTTGAGCAGATCATCGTCGTTGACGCGGATGCGCGTGTTTACCGACAGTGTCTCGCCATTGAGCAGGTAGGCGTTGTCATCCAGCCGCTGAACCGACACCGTGCTGCTCAGCGTCAGTTCATGGTCACGGGTCGCGCGGCCTTCGCCGCCTAGGCGCCGTTCGTCCAGATTGGGCGACCCCAGCGAGACGCGCCATTGCGCATTATCACCGCCGGTGTTGCCCTGGCGTTCCAGCCGCGTCGCCAGCTCGCGAGCCATGTCGCTTTGAGTGTCACCCTCAAGGGTCAACGGCGGCAGGTTCGGCATTGAGCCAGTGCCGCGTAGGCGAAAACCACAGGCGCTGAGGAGCAGGGCCGCCGAGGCGGCCATGCTGATGGCTAAAAAAGACCGACGGTTCATCCACTCACCACTATGTTGACCAGCTTGCCCGGCACGACGATGACTTTGCGCACCGTTTTGTCTTCCAGGTGACGCTGGACGTTCTCATTTTCCATCGCCAACTGCTCGATGGCTGCTTTGTCGGCGCTGGCCGGCGCTTCCAGGCGGGCGCGCAATTTGCCGTTGACCTGCACCACCAGTTCGATGGTGTCGCGGGTCAGTGCTGCTTCATCGACCGCTGGCCACGGGGTTTCGATCGCTGGCGTCGCGTGACCCAGCTGCTGCCACAGGCGATGGCACAGGTGAGGGGTAATCGGTGCCAGCAGCAGTACGCAGGCTTCCAGTGCCTCGCGGCTAACCGCAAGCCCCTGCGGAGAGTCGTCATCAAAGCGGGCGAGGGCGTTGGAGAGCTCCATGACCGCGGCAATCGCGGTGTTGAAGGTCGTGCGGCGGCCGATATCGTCGCTGGCTTTCTTGATGGTCTCATGGGTCTTGCGGCGCAGGGCTTTCTGGTCGTCGTTCAGCGCTGCCACGTCCAGATCATCCGGCGTTCCGGCGGCCAGGTGATCATTCACCTGGCGCCACAGGCGCTTGAGGAAGCGATGCGCGCCTTCGACGCCGGAATCCGACCATTCGAGCGACTGTTCCGGCGGCGCGGCAAACATCATAAACAGGCGCACGGTGTCGGCGCCGAACTTGTCGATCATCGACTGCGGGTCAACGCCGTTGTTTTTCGACTTGGACATCTTCTCGATGCCGCCCATCTCCACCGGCTGGCCGTCGCTCATCAGGATCGCACTCAGCGGGCGGCCCTTCTCGTCGCGCTTGACTTCCACATCGGCGGGGTTGAACCACTGCTTGCCGCCGTTATCGGTGGGGCGGTAGTAGGTTTCCGCAATCACCATGCCCTGGGTCAGTAGCTGCTGGAACGGCTCGTCGGAATCGACCAGACCGAAATCGCGCATCAGCTTGTGGAAGAAGCGCGCGTAGAGCAGGTGCAGGATGGCGTGCTCGATACCGCCGATATACAGATCTACCGGCAGCCAGTAGTTGGCGCGCTCATCGAGCATCGCTTCGTGGTTGTCGGCACAGCAGAAGCGCGCGAAGTACCAGGAAGACTCCATGAAGGTGTCGAAGGTGTCGGTTTCGCGGGTCCAGCCGTCGCCCAGATCGGAAAAAGCCGGTATCTTCTTGAGCGGCGAGCCCGAGGCATCGACGGTGACTTCCATGGGCAGTTCGACCGGCAGTTCGTCGTCGGTGAGCGGCACGGTCTGGCCTTCGGGACCGTATTTGACTGGAATCGGTGCGCCCCAGTAGCGCTGGCGGGCCACCCCCCAGTCGCGCAGGCGGTAGTTGGTTTTCACTTCACCGCGCCCCAGCTCGGCAAGCTTGGCGGCAATGGCGTCAAACCCGGCGGTAAAGTCCAGGCCATCGAACTCTCCGGAGTTGATCAGCGTGCCGTGTTCGGCGTACGCACCCTGGGACAGATCCGGCGTGTTGCCGTTTTCATCGGCGATGACCGGCTTGATCTCGATGCCGTATTTGGTGGCAAACTCCCAGTCGCGCTGGTCGTGGGCGGGTACCGCCATCACCGCGCCGGTGCCGAACTCCATGAGCACGAAGTTGGCCACAAATACCGGCACTTCATCGCCGGTGAGCGGATGAATTGCGCGGTGTCCCGTCGGCAGGCCTTTTTTCTCCTTGGTCGCCATTTCGGCTTCCGAAGTGCCGCCACGGGCGCACTCCTCGCGGAAGGCTTGCAGCTCAGCGTTGCCTTCAGCGGCTTGTTTGGCGAGCGGGTGGTCCGCCGCGACGGCCATGTAGGTCACGCCGAACAGCGTATCCGGGCGCGTGGTGTAAACCGAAAGCGGCTCGCCGCTCGAGCCGTCGGGGGCCTTGATGTCGAAAGACAACTCGACGCCCTGGGACTTGCCGATCCAGTTGCGCTGCATGGTTTTGACCTGCTCGGGCCACTCGACGTTGTCGAGATCCGAAAGCAGCTCATCGGCGTAGTCGGTGATCTTCAGGAACCACAGCGGAATTTCCTTGCGCTCGACCAGCGCACCGGAACGCCAGCCACGGCCGTCGATCACCTGCTCGTTGGCCAGTACGGTCTGGTCGACCGGGTCCCAGTTGACCGTCGACATCTTCTTGTACACCAGGCCTTTATCCACCAGCTTGGTGAAAAACCACTGCTCCCAGCGGTAGTAGCTGGCGTCGCAGGTGGCGAACTCGCGGTTCCAGTCGTAGGCAAAACCGAGCGCCTTCAGCTGGTTACGCATGTAGTCGATATTCTGGTAGGTCCACTTGGCGGGCGGCACCTGGTTCTGGATCGCGGCGTTTTCCGCCGGCATGCCGAACGCATCCCAGCCCATGGGCTGCATGACATTCTTGCCCTGCATACGCTGGAAGCGGGACACCACGTCGCCGATAGTGTAGTTACGCACGTGACCCATGTGCAGCTTGCCGCTGGGGTAGGGGAACATCGACAGGCAGTAGAACTTTTCGCGGTTGGCGTCCTCTACCGCTTTAAAGCACTGATGTTGATCCCAATACTGCTGGGCGTCACGTTCGATTTCACGAGGGCTGTATTGTGCGTCCATCGGTTTTTTAAAGGCCTTGGCGTATCGCCCAACTGGGGCGCAAAGTGAATGATAGATGACGACTGTCAGATAAGTGGCGTCGATTGTATCCTATGCAGGTGTATCCTTGAACGGCTAGCCGATGATAGGCCACACCCCGCGTCGACAAAAGGAGAGGTACCATGAGTGAACAACGCAATGACCATCGCCTACGCGAAGGCTACGAGCGTTTGCTGGAGCGGATGCAGGACGGCGCTGACGAGCTGACCTGGGAAAATCTGCAAAAGGACCTGGACGACGCCGTCGAGTTTGAAGCGGAGCTGGAAGAGTACACCAAGGACGAACTGGCGCTGCTGCGTGCCTGGGTGGAGCGTGACCTGAAAGACATGCGCCACTACATGTCCGATACCGGCAAGCAGGTAGCCCACTGGTTGGGCATCGATCTAGAGCACCTTTCCCGCCGTGTGGTGGAGTCGCTACTCTCGATTGCCGACCGTAGCATTGTTGATCGCGAGCGCTTTGCCGACGACCTGGAAGCCGCCCGCGCCGACTACTGCGAAGGCGAAATGGCCGCTCCCGGCCTGATGGCCTGCGTGCACTGCGATGCGCAGGTGATGCTTGAAAGCGTCGCCCGGCTAGAACCCTGCCACCAGTGTGGCCACCGCTACTTCTACCGCTTCCCCAGCAAGATCGTCGAGACCTGATGCCTGGCTAACCTCAACGTTAGCCGACGAGCCAACTGACGCCTGCGATCGCGCCCAGCGAGAGCAGGCTCAGCACGCCGGCGTATAGCAGATTATGGGTCATCATCCGGTAGCCGCTCACCCCGTAGCGGCCCTGGAGTGACAGATTGATGCCCGACAATGGCCCCACGCTGGTGCCCACCGCCCACGAGCTCAATGCCACAAAGGCAAACAGCGTTTGCTCGCCGCCCTCCAGGTTGAGTATCGAGGCCAATACCGACACGCCGATAATAGGGTGCAGCCCGACCAGTGCGCTCAGCGAAATGGCGGCGAAGCTGATCATCGCCTGGAGCGTGCCAAAATCGCTAAACAGCGTCCAATCGTCACCCGCCGCGGCCGACACCAGGGTGGAAAGCCCCAGCGTCAATAACCCCGCCGCCAGGAACAGCGATACCTCGCCGCGCATGGCAGGCAAGCGGGTGAGGGCATGCTGACGGACGCGCCGCAGGGTATAGCGTGGCCCCTCGCGCAGGCTACTCAGCACGGCAACGGCCGGGAGCAGGAAGGTAATAATGCTGACAATGGTCAGCGACGGCGTCAGCCAGAAGTGAAACAGCATCACCAGCGTCGCCATGCCCACCGGCATGAGCAGGCTGCGCGGTGCCAGCGAATAACCATCCACCTCGCGTAGGTCAAACCGTCGACGCAACTCCAGCGTGGTAAATAGCCCCGACATCATCGCCAGGGGAAAGCCTACCAGAGCAATCTGGGCGTACTGGACGTCCGGCACCAGCGAGATAACCAAGCCCATTGAGGCAAAAAACGGCGACCACAACGCGGCGCTGGAAAGCCCACGGTTGAGTGCCAAAAGCTGCGGCATCGTCAGCGGCCCGCGCCTCGCCAGCTTATCGCCAACCATCAAAACGGTAGAAAGATTCAAAATCGTGCCCAAAAAATGCACGCCCAGCCAGGTGCGCAGCACGCCACCCGCACCAGTCACTCGGCTGCCTGACCCCCCTTTGCTGCCTTGCTTGCCAATCAGCGTAATAAAACTCACGCCCACCAGCATGGCCACCACAAACACATTGCCCTGAAGCATGGCAGGCCAATCAACGACAGCGCCGTAAACAAACCGCGCCACCAACAGCATGCCCGCGCCCAGCGCAATCAACACCCCCGCCTGGATGCGCGAACGCCGAGGAATATCCCGCCACAGCAAAAAAACCGCCGCCCACAGCACATAGCTAACCGCCTGCGTGGTCGCCACCCAGCCGCTAAACCCCACTATTTGCACTACCAAGCCAAGCAAAATCAGCACGCCCGCCAAGCGCTGCCGAGAAGTCGTCTCTTGCATCTCAATCCCTTACTGGTTGAGTTAGCAGGCTAATCGGGTTTGCAACGGAAGACTAGCCCCGGGCTGTTATGTAAGGTCGTAACACCTGATACATGCGTAATTTCGGTAAAAGCCTCCTCGAAATGCACAGAAATCCCTCGCGTCACGCAACCCCCTAAAAGCACCACACCAATGTAGGAGCTCGACTTGTCGGGCGATTGATAAGGCCACAACACTTAACGCATGCATGGATTCTAAAAAGGAGCTAATAGAAATGCTAATAAATTCAATATATTGCGAAACTACATACATGCACCAAACCAATGTAGGAGCTCGACTTGTCGGGCGATTGATAAGGCCACAACCCCTAACGCATGCATGGATTCAAGAAAGCCACCCACCGAAACGCTCAGAAATCCAACGCGTCAAGCAACCCCCTACAAGCACCAAACCAATGCAGGAGCCAGACAAGCCGAGCAATGAAAAGGTCAAAACCCCGCAATGAACTCGCGTGGTGAATGCCATAACAAAAAATTAGTGTCTGCTTTGCAATGCCAAAGGAAACTGAGTAACGTCAACGATATAACGTCTATGTAATCCAAAATAGACGACAAAAATTGGTGAGACGGTCGCAAGCGGAGCGTTTTAACGCATCCCAGTCGTACCGGGGCGGTAGCGTGCCTTCGATTAGCGTATATGTTTTTCCAGTACGTGGGCTGTAGCGCTTTACTCGCATAACAGCTTCCACACGATCCATTAGTTTCGGGGACTTGCTTTGCATATCCATTTGGTGTCTATCATCCTGATGGTGGGTATGTATACAGTATTATTGAGCTTGGCAAAACGCGCAGGCTTGCGAATTCTGCAAATGTAGCCTAACTAATATTAATTTTATTGAAAATCATGTGGTTATACGCAAAAAGGTAGACTACATTTGCTAAGTAAATATGCAGGCGTGTTTATGCAATCATAGGACGCGCCCTCTAATACCTATTATGCATTATTATTTAGGGTCGACAGGACGATATGACTAGAGAGGACTTCACTGAAGTTGGGCACACCGGGGGAAAAGTCACTTTCACTATTATTTGTGACTCAGAGGGCCAGGTAAAGTACCAAATCGGCTACTCGCATTCGTCACCTCGCCCCGCAAGTCTTGTTGGCGTCTACGCCCATCCTGATGGTTTTGCATGTGGCAATATAGATATGGGAGGTATTGGTTCTCCTTGGAATGCACCACCATTCCCGAATTGTATTGCTGTGATGATGTCATCAGATTCGCATGGTAGATTTGGTCATGAATGCCCACGCTGCAGCAAACATTTTCGCTCTGATAATATCCCTGCGAAATTTCTATTAACTTGTCCGTACTGCGGCGTTCGTGCGGAGTCGTATCATTTCCTTACACCTCCTCAAAAGGTATACATATCGCACTATGTAGAGTCATTGTATAAAGCCATATATGAAGCAGAAGTAGACACTGCCTGGGAGGTAGTGATTGATATGGATGTCTTAGCAGACTCCGTAACGGGTGATCCAAGGCCCGATTTTTACTACACATCTATAGCCCAACAAACAGAATTCAAATGCTCCGCTTGCAATAGTTATAACGATATTCGTGGGAAATACGGATACTGTTCTTCATGCGGGTGGAGAAATTCGGCCGAACAGCAACGTGTTGCGCTTGAACAAATCAGATCCAAATTAAAGAGTGGTGATGTATCTGCTTCTGTCGCGGTTAAGCAGGCAGTTTCAGAATTTGATGCAGCAGCACGAGACTATGTAAATCAGCTAATTTCTCTCGTACCGATGAAAGAATCGAGAGTGAATCAATTAGAAAAACTTTTGTTTCACAATATTGATAATTTTGAAGAGTTGTTGAGCAAGTTTTTTGATATCAGTCTACTTAAAGGCATGGCAGCGGATCGTAGCTTCGTGAACAAGATGTTTTGCCGTCGTCACGTCTATGAACATGATGGGGGAGTTGCAACCACACGATACGTTGAAAAAAGCGGAGACACTGACATTGAGGAAGGTGATCTCATCCGCGAAACAGTGAACAACGCTCATAAACTTATAGGATGCCTCAATCGTATGATTGCAACTTTCGAAACCGACTTTCAGGAAATGTTTCCTCCTGAGGAATTCTGCATTGAAATTGAGAAAGAGCGTAGAGAGAGAATTGGAAAGAGAAATGCATAACAAGGCGCTGTTGCCGAACAATTTTTTCACTGCTTCGCGGTTCCAAAATTGCCGCAAAGTTCTGCGTTATGAGCAATAAGTATGGACACTAAGAAAAATATAGATCCAAGCAAAATAAACAAGCCAATTCAGCTTCTTGGCGCATGGCTCGCTGGTTTGATATTAGTAAATGGCGGATTTTTAGGGACAGCAATCACAATTGACAACCCAGTATGGGTGAGAGGCGTGCTAGTTATAGCAGCGGTAGTTAATGTTCCTGTATTTCTTGCAGCAATTTTCTTGCTTCAAACTAAGTTTAGACCTGAAATGCAAGAAGATTCTTATTACCATGATTATCTTCTAAATATGTCAGGCGAACCAAAAGCAAAATTCAAATTAGTTGAAGATGCACCAGTAAAGCAACCTGCAACCCAACAAGACGAATCAGTTGCTACGGACTGGTCATCTTATAAAGTTTTAGTCAATCCAAATATCAGAGATAAGGAGAAAATAGTAAGTAACTTATCTAGATTAAACATACCTATATCTGGTGAATTCGCTCAGTCATTGTCTCCAACCATTACCGCTCCGGCAATTATGTTTGGTCGCGGTTTTAAACTGAAAAACATTATTGATCTGTTAAAGGCGATGAATGGAACCACTGTTCAATATGTTACTTATGGTGGTGATGAAGACGAGGTGGATCAATACAATAATGAAGCATATATTGGGCCTATTACGCCAGAATACAAAACTCATGGCATACCCTTAAAGGAACTATTAGATGCCGTCGAAAAAGGAACGCTAAGTGCTGAACAGTTCTACTCGGATATAATAATAGCGTTCAATGATGGATATGAGCCTTAATAAGTTAAGCCATAACAAGGCGCTCGTTCGGACGCAAACTACGCTGCGCTTCGTTTGCGCCGCACAGCTTGGTCGTTGGCCGCCATGAACCTGAATAGCAGCATATATGATGGATTTGGCATCACGCCGGAAGATGTCGATACGTATGTGTCCTCGGACATTGGGTTATATGGAGTCGACATTTCCCGTCTAAGCAGCTATTTACTGGTCCAGTTAGCAAGCGCGTGGAAGCACCGAACCCTAAACACTTATTCAATAACAGACGTCATTCAGTCTCTTGAAGGGGTGTGTCAACGGGGAAAGCCGCCCAAAGTCAAGCCGTTCAAAGGGGCTGCGCTGTCTGGTCTCTGGAAGGTGCATTTTGTGGACTCGCGGTTCTTTGTTCGAAACATTTATAACGAGTGGGGAATGTTCCACGACGACAGCCAGAAGTTTGCAGCACTATGTGCCAGAGTCGCAAAAGCAGAAGAGCGGGAGCCGTCGCCTCTGGAATGGCAGAGGCGGTTACCGCATGAATTCGTTGTCGGCGGGTACGAAAACCGCGTAAAAAAGAGAAAACTTACGGGCGAGTGGTTGATATTTGGTATCCATGAAGGCAAGAACATCTATCTTGCGTTGTGTCAACACTCGCGCGGTCCTACGGAAGACAAGGAGATCCATGAGGCGCTCAGAGGTCTATGTGGCGGTGAATTCCCTGCGCTATTTGCAGCTAGCGCCTAACAAGGCGCTTGAAGCGACGCCGGAGAGCTTAGCGGCTTTCTCGGGCAGTGGCAGCGGCGCGCTTCAGCATTATCGTTAGGGGGAAGAAGTGGCCGATTCCGCGTACTTCTTTGATCTTGAGTCCCCAGAGGCTCTGTTCCGTCTCTTGACGCAGGTCGAGAAGCGCTTTAGGGAGCGAAAGAACAAGCGCGTAGAAGAGCTTCTTCTCTTGGTGTTCGGCTTTACACACCTCCGAGAGTGGATCGCGCCTGGATACTCCCCAGAAAACTCGCCACAAACGCCCGAGGAGCGGTTCTATCGAGAGATTTTCGGAGTCCCGGAGTTCAATCTCTTGCGGCATCTTTGCAACCGATCCAAGCACATGGCGGCCACTCGTTCGGCACACGGGGCTCTCCATGGATCAACAATCGATGAATGGGAAGATCTCGATTCGGTACAGAGCATGGCGCGCGGGCCCGCGCTTGCCTACTTCGTCGATGGGCGCGATATTGAAGACGTAATTGCTGCCGTTCGGCGGTTCTACGAACGGAATTGGTTTGAAAAAGGGGAGTCCTCGTGTTCCCCCTAACACGACGCTCAACGTGACTGGGTTACGCTTCGCTTCACCCAGTACGTTAGCTATGCGTTAGGGCTACCAATTATAGGAAATTACATGCCAGAAAAAGGAATCCGCAGCACCTACTCTCAGAGTCCTGTGCAAATCTTAATGTTTGATGATCATGGTTTGATTTCAACAGGAACAGCTTTTTTCTATACACTTAATAATGAATGGTTTCTTGTTACAAATTGGCACAACATATCCGGTAGGAATTTTATAACGAAAGATCCTATATCGGGGTCACGATTTCCTACTTATATAAAAGCAAAGATTTCAGCATATATTAACGACACCAATGGTTTTGTTCCGTTTGCTCAGCGAGTTGACATATATAAAGACTCTCAACCTGCGTGGTATCAGCATCCAATATTGGGTTCCGACTGTGACGTAGTTGCAATACCAATGGAAAGGCCTCCTAGCTGCCCAGAGTATATGCATAATGCAGTGAACCTTATCAGCTCAATGAGAATACCTGTAATGCCTGGAAACTCGGCATTCATTGTCGGGTTCCCTAAGTCTTTAAGTGTTGGCTTTGGGCTTCCACTTTGGAAATCCGGGTATATAGCTTCCGAGCCTCATTATCCAGTTAAAATTGGCGGTGAAGTTTCCGAGATTGGCGGGTTAAAGAGTGGAAAGGAGTTGCCTGCCTTCTACATTGACTCTCAAACGAGAGAGGGAATGTCTGGTTCTCCTGTATTCGCGTCATATACCGGTAACTGGGACGTAACAGATCCATATCAGGCCGTAAACCCAGATGAGAAAAATTTTTGGAATCGTAATGATATTGCGTTGGGAGAAAACAGAATGGAGTTTGTTGGTTGCTACAGTGGGCGGATTGGTTCAATGGAAGACGGTGCAGCTCTTGGGCTTTGCTGGACGGTTGAAACAATTAATGAAATATGCAACTCAAAGAGTATTGGAGATCACCCGCATGTGGTTCAAGCTTGGCCCTAACAAAGCGCTGCTGGCGGACAAATTTTCCGCTGCGCTCCAAATTTGCCGCAGAGCGCGGCGTTATGCATATTTATGGGGTATGGTATGAGTTATTTGAAGCAATTTGTCGATTCAATGAGGTTTCTAGAAAGATTCGATAAAAATCAAAAGAGACAAGGCTTGAACTATGAGGAAGTTTTTCGTGGAATTGAGAGCAATCTTCTAGATAAAGAGTTGCAGAGCTTTTTGGATAACAACCTCGGAACTGCTGCAGATAGCTTTATACGGAACTCTCCTGGAAACCTCGCAAACCTCTGCCATAGTGTTTCGCAACAGTTTTATGAAAACTGGATGTCGCAAAAAATAGGTGATATAGCTCCAGTTGCAATAACCGTTGGAAACGTGAAATATAAAGATCAAGAGGTTTATAATGTATCAAAATCTTCGGTGAAACGGATAATGGCGAAAGGGTTTTGTCCGGATGAAAGCCTTGATGTTCATGTTTGGCTAACGTTCTCAAATATGACTGTATTAGACTTGACTGTTATTCCTACGCTGGTATCAAAGGGATTGGCTGGCCCGACTGATTTCGATGATCTCAGATATGTAATCTGGAAAGAAGGGGATGACTCAGACTTCGAGTATATTCCTGTTCTTCAGCACAATAATTTTATGTATGCGGTAGACAAGATAGCAGGTCACGCATAACAAGGCATTGCAGCAGACAAGTCGCTGAATGCGTCGTTAGCCATTGGCAAGGGAAACTAGTGTGCAAGCCAACATAGAAAAATTCAGGAAGGACCTCGATTCACTCATAAAGCAGGGGCAGCTGCTTCTCGTCGCGATGCAGTACGACTGTCACCCCGAGGCCGTCGAGGAAGCGTACGGTGAAGATTTCAAGAAACTAAAGAAATCTTTACCGAACTTCAAAATTGAGTATCAAGGATGGTACTCAGCCTCAAAAGCTCTAATAAAGCAGCTACTGCCTGACCGGCTCGCTGACTTTACTCGACATTACGAAAAGCCTAAGCCGCGCAAAGATATCACCTTTGAGAATTACCGAGTAGAGGATTACCTTCAAGGCCTTAGGGTCACACGTGGATGGGAGAAAGAGGAAATAGTGGGGCCACAAGCTGCAATTCCGCACTTTGAGCAGCAGCGCGCAATTTTGAAGGCTGTCTCAACACGATTTGAAAATTCGCTATACGACATAAGACAGTTGGTGCAAGCTGATCTTTTTGACTCTGAGCTGGCGACGGCGACATCACCCCCTGATTGAGTAGCGCTACACTTTAGAGTCCGATCCTATGGGTAAGGAG
>OFET01000136.1_pt1 | contig 96372 bp, 108 predicted proteins | sample 1521211 | NCBI WGS metagenome assembly OFET01 (sample SAMN03766358, study PRJEB24113) | microbial mat metagenome | isolation source: enrichment culture HLUCC-A from microbial mat sample contains cyanobacterium... | reverse complement strand
CGCGGCCCGGCCCGCGCGACGTGCTGCTGGAGATGCGCGCCGCGTCCCTGAACTACCGCGATCTGGTCGTCCTGCGCGGCCAGCACGGGCGGCGCGTGCAGCCGCCCCTTATCCCGCTGTCGGACGGGGTCGGCATCGTCCGGGAAACCGGCCCCGGGGTGACGGACCTGAAGCCCGGCGACCGGGTGGCGCCATGCTTCTTCCAGAACTGGGAGGGCGGCCCGCCGCCCGAGGACCTCGAGGCGGGGCGCCTTGGCGGGCCGCTCGACGGGGTCCTGGCCACGCACCGGGTGTTCCCGTCGCGCGGCGTCCTGCGGGTGCCCGACCACCTCACCGACGCAGAGGCCGCCACCCTGCCCTGCGCCGGCGTCACCGCGTGGAGCGCGCTCTTCGGCGAGCGTCCCGTCCGGCCCGGCGAGAGAGTACTGATCCTCGGCTCCGGCGGCGTGGCGCTGATGGCGATCCTGCTGGCCCGGGCGGCGGGCGCCGAGACCATCGTCACGACGTCCTCACCGGAGCGGGCGGCGAAGCTTTCCGCCCTCGGCGCCGATCACGTCATCGACCGCTCCGCTACGCCCGACTGGGCGGCGGAGGCGCGGCGGCTGACCGGCGGGCGCGGCGTCGACCGTGTCCTGGAGCTGGGTGGCGCTGCCACGCTGGGTCACGCGATCCGCGCTACGCGGACGGGCGCACAGATCATCCTGATCGGCAATGTCACGGGCAACACGGCGGAGCTGTTCCTGCCCGCGATCCTGACCCGCCAGCTTGCCCTGCGCTCGGTGAGCGTCGGCTCGAAGGATCAGTTCGCCGCGCTGACACGCGCAATCGACCGCCACGCGCTTCGCCCGGTCGTGGCGGCCCGCCACGCTTTCGACGCCGCCCCTGACGCGTTCCGCGCGCTGGAGGCGGGCGAAGCGTTCGGCAACCTGTGCATCGACATCGCCGCTTCGGGCTAGGATCGAAGCTCGTCGAGCGTGGACTGGATGTCGTATACTACACGGATATCCCGCAAATGCGGCAGGGCATCCGCCACGTCATCGGCCGCCGTTCCGCCCAGCAGAATGCGCACACCGAAAGGCAACGCGCCCAGGTCGCCGATCAGTTGCTCGAGCTGGTGCCTGCGGTCGAGATTGCTCACGCTCAGCCCCACCACCTCGGGGCGCAGGCGGCGGACCCGGTCAAGAATATGCGCCGTCGTGGCATCCAACAGCAGAGTCACCTGCCAGTCGACCTCGCGGAAGGCCTCGGTCGCAAGCACAAGGCCAAGGTTGTGGGACTGCCCCGGCACCGTGGCGAACACCGCCTGACGGAGCACCGGGTCGCCGCGCATCGGCATATGCCGCTGGCCATGTTCGCGGTTGAGATGGAAGATCAGCGACACACCGATGGTCACCTCGGGAAACGAGGCTTCGTCCGCCTGCCACATCTCGCCCATGCGCCGCGCCGTCGCGCTCAGGAGGCCATCGGCGATCATGGCATAGTCCGCTCGGCGCTGCGTGGCGACCCGCAGCATGCGCTCGGCCCCCACCTTGTCGCCCGACATCAGGAGCTTGCAAAAACTCTCGACGAAAGCGTCGGACACCCCGGCGTCGCCTACCCCTTCGGCCAGGCGCTCCAGTGCACGCCGCGCAAGATCCGAAATGGTATCGGACGTGCTGTGAAGTGGCGGCCGTCCGTAAGTGTCATCGTCGCCGCGGGCCATGGTGCACCGTCCTTTCGGCGCACCCGGTGCCCACCCGACCTTCTGGTCCGGTGATCATAGACACTGGTGCCGCCTCCCCGCGCCCACACCACCACTGTCGGCTTCGCATCGTCAACCGTTTCGCGCGATTAATTTTGCCTGTCGGCCCGATTCTCAAAAATGCGCCTTCTCCTCGTCGGGTTTGCCCGCCGCGATGGCCAGCACCCCGCCCAACCCGCAAAAGACGATCGGGAACATGGTGAAGACCCCGAAGCCGAAGGCGTGGTAGATACCGGCCGCCGCGATCAGCATGAGAATGCCGCCCCAGAGCGCGCGTGCCCGCGCCATGGCGGCCCCGGCGATGGCCAGAAGCGGCGAAAGGATCGACACCGTCCGGAAGAGTGCCGGGTCCTCGACCTGCCGGGCGAGATCGGGCACTTCGCCGAACCAGTCGACGAACTCCACGTAGCCATAGACGAAAAAGCCCACGGTCATTGCCCAGAGCCCGCCGATCAATCCCAGTATGAGCGCCGCGTTGCGCATCTCGTTCGTCCTCCGAGTGTCACTTCAGACCTCACTTAGCCATCGGGACCCGCACACCCAAGCCCCGTTCGATGCCGGGACGGGTGAAACATTTGCGGCCTTTCCCCGCAATGTCGGGAATGGCGGCGCAGCACCCGGGGACTCCCGCGGGCCAAGGGCTTCCCTCAATTTAATGAAAACGAACGGTTTTTCCGGAGCCCGCAGATATCACACCGGGCTGACACGCGCTCACTTGGGCGTGCTCCACGGGCCTGTGATTGGCGCGTGAGCGCTCCGACGGACCAATCTCAGGCTCAGCGGTACGCGAGACGTTCCGCCAGTACCATCGAACCTTAGGGAGCTACGGAGTACCCATGACCACCGCAACGAAAACCCTCGCCCTGATGGGCGCCGTCACCGCCGCCGTCACCGCCCACGGCGTCACCGACGCCCATGCGCAAGAAAACGAGAAGTGCTACGGCGTCAGCCTCGCGGGCGAAAACGACTGCGCCGCAGGGCCGGGCACGACCTGCGCCGGTTCCTCGACCGTCGACTACCAGGGCAACGCCTGGACGCTCGTGCCCGCCGGCACCTGCGGCGATATCGAGCTGCCCGACGGCCGCGTCGGCGTGACGGAAGCCGAGCTCGAGGCCGGCGGCTACGCCGGTCTTGCCCGTGACCTGCCCGACGGTACGGACACGTCAAACTACATGTCGGCCGAAATGTAACCGGCCCGCCGCCAACGCGTTCCCGGACGCGCGTCCGGGAACGCCTCCTCCCGTAACACACCGGACAAGACCCCATGCTCGACGTGACGCCTTCCCGCACCCTGCCTGCCGCCCCCGGCGTCGGCTACAAGTCCCGGCATTTCGCGGGCCTCACCGAGGACCCCGGCCCCGTCCGCTGGATCGAGGTGCATGCCGAGAACTACATGGGCGCAGGCGGCCGGCCGCTGGCCCAGCTGCGCGCATTGTCCGAACGCTTCCCCGTTTCCGTCCACGGCGTGGGTCTTTCGATCGGCGGAGAGCGCGCGCTCGACCGCGACCACCTCGCCCGCCTGCGCCACCTGATGGACTGGCTCGACCCGGCCAGCTTTTCCGAACATCTCGCGTGGTCGACCCATGACACGGGCTTTCTGAACGACCTCTTGCCCCTGCCCTATACCGAGGCCACGCTGACCCGCGTCGCGGCCCATATCGACCAGGTGCAGACCACCCTCGGCCGTCGCATGCTGCTGGAAAACCCGTCCACCTATCTCGCCTTCGAGGAAAGCGACATGGACGAGGTGGGCTTTCTCGCAGAGCTTGCCCGCCGCACGGGCTGCGGCCTGCTTCTGGACGTCAACAACGTCTTCGTCTCCGCCACCAACCAGAACTGGGACCCGCGCGCCTATATCGATGCCTTCCCGCTCGACGCCGTGGGCGAGATCCACCTCGGCGGCCATGACGAGGATGAGGACGAACACGGCGCGCCTCTGTTGATCGACAGCCACGGGCGCGCGGTGGTGAACCCGGTCTGGACGCTCTATGCCCACACCATAGCCCGCGGCGGACCGCGCCCCACGCTGATCGAATGGGACACCGACGTGCCCGACTGGCCCACGCTCAGGGCCGAGGCCGAACGGGCCGCCACCATCCTCGAGACGGTGGAGGCCTAGGCACATGACCGATCAACGCAGCTTCGGCGCGGCACTCCTCGACCCGGAGATGCCCCCGCCCCCCGGCCTCACCGACCCGCAGGGCCGCCCGGCCGGCCGCCGCTTCGACATCTACCGCAACAACGTCGCCGCCTGCCTGACGGAGGCGCTCGCCACGGGTTTCCCGGTGATCGCGAAGCTTCTGGGAGAGGATTTCTTCAAGGCCATGGCCGGCATCTTCCTGCGCGCCCATCCCCCGGGCGACCCACGCCTGCAGCTCTGGGGCGGCAAGTTCCCGGGCTTCCTCGCCCGGTTCGAGCCCGTGGCTCACCTGCCCTACCTGCCCGACATGGCGCGGCTCGAGCTTGGCCTGCGCCAATCCTACCACGCCGCCGACACCGCCCGTCTGCCCATTGCGCACCGTGACCCGGCCGAGGTGCTGGCCCTCAAGCCGCGTCTCGCGCCCGCCACCCTGATCCTGGCGTCTCGCTTCCCGATCCTGACCATCTGGCGGAAGAACATGGGCCATCCGGACCTGACCATCGACTGGACGCCCGAAACCGTCCTGATCACCCGCCCGGACTTCGACCCCGTGCCGCAGCTTCTGCCCGAGGGCGGCACGACGCTCGCCCGCCACCTCAAGGGACGCCTGACGCTGGCCCAGGCCGTCACCGCCACCCAGACGCTTGAGCCCGACGCGGATGCCGCGGCCCTCCTGACCCTGTTTCTCAGCGCGGGCGCAATGACGCTCGACTTCACCCCATCCGAAGGAACCTGACCGATGCGTGCCCTCATCTCCCTCCATAACCGCGTGTTCGGCGCGCTCGAGTCCGCAGCGCCCATGCTGATCCCGACGCTGGCGCGCGTCGTCTTCGCCGGGACGCTCCTTGTCTACTACTGGAATTCCGGCCTGACGAAATGGGGCGCGGGACCGTTCAGCCCCGATCTCGGCGCCTATATCCAGATCCTGCCGCGCGCCTTCGAGGAGGCGGGCTTCGACCCGTCGCAACTTGGCCCGCTTGCCACGCCCATGGTCCTGCTGGGCACCTGGGCGGAGTTCATCCTGCCGGTCCTTGTCGTCCTTGGTCTGTTCACTCGGATCGCGGCGCTGGGCATGATCGGCTTCGTCATCGTGCAGACATGGGTCGATATCGTGGGCCATGGCGTCGCGGGTGAGACCATCGGGGCGTGGTTCGACAACTCTCCCTCTGCCGATATCGTCGATCAGCGCGCCTTCTGGCTCTTCCTGCTGATCGTGCTCGTGCTGCGCGGCGCGGGGCCCCTGTCGGTCGACGCGCTGGCCGGCCGCTACAGAAGCGCAGACCTGACGCCCGCGTCCCAGCCGAGGTGAAGCGCGCCCGTGCCGGTCTCGATCACCGGCCGCTTCATCGCCGCCGGGTGGTCGGCGAGGATCTCTCCCGGCGGCCGGGCGCGCTCGGCCTCGGACAGGCCGCGCCATGTCGTCGAGCGGGTGTTCAGCAGCCGCTCGCCGAACGCATCGAGGAAGCGGGCGCGCGTGGCATCGTCGAGCGGCGCCTCGCGCACATCCACCAGAACAGGGTCATGCCCCGCCTCGGCCAGAGCGCGAATCGCCTTGCGGCAGGTATCGCAGGCGCGCAATCCATAGACCTTCACCGGCTTGCCTCCTTTTTCAATGATTTGCGCAAATTAGCGCCTTCGCCCGCGGGCGCCAGCGATAAACTCTTGTCAAAATCGACCGACGCGCCACCATTCTCGGCACGACGTACGGGTTCATGGCGAACCGCCCGATCAAGAAGGCAGCACACTTGTCACGTCTCGACGGCTGTACCGAAGCGCCGCACCAACGCGCGCGCATGCTGACTTGAGAAGGAAAGACCGATGCCGACAGGCACCGTTAAGTGGTTCAATACGACCAAAGGCTATGGCTTCATCGCTCCCGATGACGGGGGCAAGGACGTCTTCGTTCACATCTCGGCCGTGGAACAGGCCGGCATGACGGGTCTGCCGGACAACACCAAGGTGAGCTACGAGCTGCGCGAAGGCCGCGACGGTCGAGCCTCCGCGGTGGAGCTTCAAAAACTCTGACAGCGCGCCCGGCGCGGTGCAATCGGCCCCCGGTTGCACCGGCGCCCATTTCGTCGACCTCTCTGCAGGAAAACCGACCGGATCGCCCCCGACACCGCCGTCATCACGACGGGCATGTCGACTGTGTCGATGGCTCTGCCGAAGGCGCTCAGCCCGCCAGCGCACGGGCCGCCAGAACGCCGCCCCAGGCCGCGCCGCCGGTCAGGACAGCGCCCCACGCCACGTCGATCGCGACCATCTGCGGATGCCAGTCGCGCATCACCGCCCATGACGTGAATTCATACGTGCCATAGGCTACGAGGCCCAGGATCGCCCCGTTCAGCAGCGCCAGCCCCGGCGCGTCGGCCCGCAGCGCGGGCAGCGAGGCGAAGTAGAGAATGCCGCCCATATAGGTGAAGTAGAACAGGATGGCCGGCAGAAGCCGGAACCCGCCCGCATGGAGCGTGTCGCCCAGATGCCGGGCAAAGACCGGCTGGATCACCGAGCGCAGCATGATGGCGTCGGCCACAAGGAAGATGAGCGACGTGGCGAGGAAGAGGACGACATAGATCATGGGCGCTCCGCGTGGGGGTGATGGAGCGTCAGGTAGTGCGCCCGGTTGACTTTGCCACCGATACGCGTTACGTATCACGTATGATCCGCGGTTTTGCCTGCCGCGACACGGGGCGCCTCGCTGCGCGGGAACGGGTGCGGCGCTTCGTGAATATCGAGCGCGCGGCCCTGCGCAAGCTCGCGATGCTCGACGCGGCGGCGGTGCTGGAGGACCTGCGCGTGCCCCCCGGCAACCGGCTGGAGGCGCTGAAGGGCGACCGGGCCGGGCAGCACTCGATCCGGATCAATGACCAGTATCGGATTTGCTTTGTCTGGAAGGAGGACGGACCACATGGCGTCGAAATCGTCGATTACCACTGAAAGGCTCGCGCCCGTGCATCCGGGCGAGGTGCTGGCGGAGGAGTTCCTCGCGCCCATGGGCCTGTCGGCCAACGCGCTGGCGCGGCGGATCGGGGTGCCGGGCAACCGCGTGTCGATGATCGTGGCGGGCAAGCGGGGGGTGACGGGCGACACCGCGCTGCGGCTCGCGGCGGCCTTCGGGACCACGCCCGAGTTCTGGATGAACCTGCAGAAGGGGTACGAGCTGGCGGTCGCGCGGGACGGGATCGAGGCGGGGGAGTTGGAGGGGATGCGGGTGTGAGGCTCGGTTCGGCGGAATCAATGATCCGCCCAACAGACGAGTAAATTGCCGACCCTACAGAGCAGCGGATTTCCACTGGCCGACTAAGGTGGGCGGAATGCCTCGAACCGCACAGTACAGAAGGTCAAACACCCCAACCGTGCAAGCGAAAAGCACCGCGCCAAGATTTCGCTGAGTATCCGCCAAGCGTGACGTGCGCCGTCAATCGATGTTATTTGGCCGTTAACATTCTCAACCGTTGCCATATCTCGACTTGATGAAATGGAACATCGCCAAATTAAGCTCCTGCAAGATCTTTCCGAGTGCTTCCATTGAAAACTCAGCGCAGTAGTCTTCGGTTCCGCCTTTGCGTGTCCTTTGGTCCTCAATCACCAGGTTGCCGTTGCTCCAATCAACGCGACCGTGTGCAAGCGCATTTCGGAAATGCGTAAGGGCAGGGATAGGTTTAGAGTAGGTGTCTTTACTAATTGATACTTTTTCGTCCGCAATTTTTTCAGCTTCCGAAATATCGATCTCTCCGAAATCAGATTTGTAATTCTTCTGCAGCTCCTGCGGAAAAACAAGAAGAAGGTAAAACATACTCAACATCGCACCTTGCCCACCGAAGAGAGGCACTCCATCGCGCGAAACAGTTTCAGCAGCCTGACCAAATATCTTGCCCTTGATCGACACGAATTCTGGGGCGCACTTTTCCTCGAGTTTCTGGAGGTTCAAGATGCACTCCGCAAAAGCAAAAGACTGAATAAGAAAGGAGTGCTTAGGCGTCACTTTTGGCATTCGTTCCTCCGGCATTTCATCCAAATTGGGCCATCCTGTACTCACCCAAACACCTCCTCAAACTCCCGCCATTCCCCCTTGCTCATGCCGCTCGTCTCCTGCGTCACGACCTCCCCGGCGAGCCTCCGCCGCAGCACCTCGACCCCCTTCGCCGACAGCTGCACGCCGCCCATCCGGTAATCCTCGAACGCGCCGTAGGCCGCCGGGACCCAGTCCTTCACCATCTCCGCAATCGCCTCCGCATAGACCCGGATCTCGTATTGCGCATGGGCATCGGCCCGGAGCCGCAGGAAGTGGAACAGGTTGTGCAGGTCCGTCTTCCAGTACCATTGCGTGTAGATGTTCGCGGGCAGGTTCATCCGCGCCAGTTCCCGCGCCAGCCCCTGCTGGCCGTCCTGCGACAGCATCTCCTGGTAATGGTCGTAGGCGCGGCCGGCGTCGGCCTTCAGCATCTCCAGCACGCGGGCGGCCTCGGCCCCGTCCAGAACCGCGCCCCGGCCCTGGTTGTTGACGGTGGATTGCGCGGCGAGCGCATCGGGCTCGGGGATGTAGAACTCCCGGTCGAGGATCGAGTAGCGCGCGGAATACTCGTTCACGTTCGCGGTGCGGTGGCGGATCCACTGCCGCGCGACGAAAACGGGCAGCTTCACGTGGAGCTTGATCTCGCACATCTCGAAGGGCGTCGAGTGCCAGTGCCGCATGAGATAGCGGATGAGCCCCGAATCGTCCCGCGCCTTCCTCGTGCCCGCCCCGTAGGACACCCGCGCCGCCTGCACGATGGCCGCATCGTCGCCCATGTAGTCGACGACCCGCACGAAACCGTGGTCGAGCACCTTTTTCGGCGTGTAGAGATGCGCCTCCATGCCCGGGCTGACGGCACGCAGCGTGGGCTGCGGATTGGCGCGCATGGCCGCGATCTCTTCCTCGGGGGTTATAGGACGATCCGCTTGGGTGTTCATGTCATTCTCCTTGTCGGGGCCGCTGCTCATGCCAGTCTCACCACAGATGTGGACGAAATTCGACACTGGCCTACCACATCTAGGCGGCGCGCGTCACTCGCGATTGCGCCTGTCCACAGGAAATTCCGCGCGGGCCGGGGCCGTTTGCGTGACCACGGGAAATTTACCCGCCCGACGGGCTGTTCCCGTGCCCGCAACGCGCTAACGTGGCGAGCAGAGACCACCAGAACGGGAGCGAGACATGGGTATCCACTATCTTCACACAATGGTCCGGGTGAAGGACCTCGCGGCTTCGATGGCGTTCTACGAGCTTCTGGGCCTGCGCGAGACGCGGCGGCACGAGAACGAGAAGGGGCGTTTCACGCTGGTGTTCATGGCGCCTCCCGGACAGGAGGAATGCCCCATCGAGCTGACCTACAACTGGGACGGGGACGAGGGGCTGCCGTCGGACAGCCGCCATTTCGGCCACCTCGCCTATCGCGTCGACAACATCTACGAGACCTGCCAGCACCTGATGGACAATGGCGTGACGATCAACCGGCCGCCGCGCGACGGGCACATGGCCTTCGTGCGCTCGCCCGACAACATCTCGATCGAGCTCCTGCAGGAGGGCGAATCCCTGCCGCCCGCCGAACCCTGGGCGTCGATGCCGAACACGGGCCACTGGTGAGGACGGCGGCACTCCTTCTCGGGGCCGCGCTTGGCCTCGCCGCGCCGGTCCAGGCGCAGGAGGAGTGCCGCCTCGCCCTTGTGCTCGGGCTCGACGTGTCGGCCTCGGTCGATGCGGCGGAATACCGGCTGCAGGTCGAAGGCCTCGCCGCATCGCTGATCCACCCGTCCGTGGTGGAGGCAGCGCTGTCGGGCAACGGGCCGGTGGCGCTCTCGATCTACGAATGGTCGGGGCGGTTCCAGCAGGACGTGCTGATCGACTGGACGCTGATTCATTCGGAAGCGGACCTGACCACCATCGCCGAGCGGGTCCTGCGCGCCACCCGCAGCCACGAGGATTTCCCCACGGCGATCGGCTACGCGCTGGGCTTTGCCGCGACGCATCTGGAGCGCGCGCCGCCCTGCCTGTTCCGGACCGTCGACATCTCGGGCGACGGGCAGAACAACGACGGTTTCCCACCCTCGGCCGCCTACGAACACTTTCCCTTCGACGGCGTGACAGTGAACGGGCTGGCCATAGGTGGCGCCTCTCGCGGGATCGAGGACTACTATCTCGCCGAAGTCATCCACGGCCCCGGCGCCTTCGTCGAATACGCCCGCAACCACGACGATTTCGAAGAGGTCATGCGCCGCAAGCTGGAACGCGAGCTGCGCGTCGTGATCCTGGGAGATTTGGAGCAGTAGGGCCTCAGTCCACCGGCAACAGCGCCGCACCCACGCGCCGGCCCTCGGACAGAAGCACGTTGTAGGTCCGGCAGGCCGCGGGGCTCGCCATCGGCTCCACGCCGACGCCGGCGCCTTCCAGCGCTGTCCGGAAGGCTGCGGGCGGATGCGCGATGCCGGGCCCCGTGCCGACGATCACGATGTCGATCTCGTCGGCCGCCTCGAGGATCTGCGCGGTGGCCTGGTAGCCGCCCCATGCCGCGGTCGATCCCGGCAGGATCAGGACCGCCCCCGTCATCACGACACCGCCCACGCGGAAGAAGCCGGGACCGTACCCGTCTACGGGCGTTCCGGTATCGAACTCCACCTCGGTGATCCGCATCGTTCTCTCCCGTGTCAGCTCCAGACCGGCAGGGCCGCAAGCCCCGCCGCTCCGATCAAAGCATAGGCGAAGCCGCGATAGAACCCCGCCCGGTCCGGCCGGAAAAGCCACGTGCCGATCCCTGTCCCGACCCCGTAGGGCACCAGAAGAAGCAGCCCCATCCACACCGCCTCGACCGACACGAGACCCTGAAGCCAGAGTTGCGGCAGGAAGGTGAGCGAACTCAGCGTCAGGAACACGGCGAGGTTGCCGCGCGTCACCGGCACCGGCTGCCCCTCGGTGCCGAGGTTGAAGAGGATCACCGGCGGCCCGTTCAGCCCCGTGGACCCGCCCGTCACCCCCGCCAGCGCGCCGATGCCGAGCCGCGCGCGCAGGCCCGCGCCCACGGGCACCCGCCAACCGGCCAGAAGCGCCCCGAGCGTCAGTAGCGTCAGCGCCCCGATCGCTGCCCGGATCGCCTCTGGCGGCGCGAACCGCAGGACCAGCACCCCCAGCGGCGTGAAGAGAACGCAGGCCGCCACCATGCCCATCGCCGCGCGCCGCTCCGCGACCTTCCAGGCGCCCGGCAGAACCGTGACGAGCGAGGCCAGCGCCGACAAGGAAAACGCCGCCACTGCCACCGGCGGGTTCAGGACGAGCGTCGCCAGCGGCATGAAGATCAGGGCCGAGCCGAAGCCCGCGAAGCCATAGACCAGCCCCGCCACCAGCGACACGGCGCAGACGAAGGGAAGGCCGGGATCTGAAAGGACGGCCGCGAGGGCCTCAGGCACGGGTGGCCTCAGGCATCGATATTGGCGAATTGCGTGCCGCCGCCGCCGCCCGACGAGGGCTTGGACCAGTCGCGCTTGACGCCAATCATCAGAACGACGTTCTTGGCCATGTAGATCGAGGAATACGTGCCCACGATCACGCCCCAGAAGATGGCGAAGACGAAGCCCCGGATCACGTCGCCGCCCAGAACCAGAAGCGCGATCAGCGCCAGAAGCGTGGTTCCGCTCGTCATCAAGGTCCGGCTCAACGTCTCGTTCGCGCTCAGGTTCATCACCTCGCGCAGATCGCGCTGCTTGTACTTGATCAGGTTCTCGCGCAGCCGGTCGAAGATCACCACCGTGTCGTTGATCGAGTAGCCGATGATCGTCAGAAGCGCGGCGATGGTCGCGAGGTCGAAGCGGATCTGCAGCAGGCTGAAGACCCCGATGGTCAGCACGATGTCATGGATCAGCGCGACCACGGCACCGACGGAGAACTGCCATTCGAACCGCAGCCAAATGTAGATCAGAAGCGCCACGAGCGACGCACCCACGGCGATAAGCGCGGTGATGATCAGCTCGCCCGAGACCTTGGGGCCCACGGATTCCACGCTCGGGAAGGTCATCTCCGGGTAGACCGTCCTGAGCGCCTCCTGCACGGCGGCCACGGTTTCCGGCGTCACGCTTTCCTGGCCCTCCTGGGCCTGGATGCGGATCATCGCCACATGTCGATCGTCGTCGAAGGTCGGGTCGAACACCTCGGTGATCGAGACGTCGCCGAGGTTCAGCGGCGTCAGCGCGTCGCGATAGGCGCCCACGTCCACGGGTTGGGACGACTCGGTCCGGATCGTCGTGCCGCCGAGGAAGTCGATCCCGAAATTCAGCCCCATCGCCAGCCAGATGCCGATGGACAGCACCATCGCCACGATGGACGCGCCGAACGTCAGCCGCGCATATTTGAAGAAGTCGATATTGGTGTCCTGCGGAACCAGTTTCAGGCGCATGTCAGACCTCGATCGTCTTCGGGCGACGCCGGTCGAACCAGGTCACGATGAACAGGCGGGTGACGTAGATCGCGGTGAAGACCGACGTCAGGATGCCGATCCCCAGCGTCACGGAGAACCCGCGCACGGGACCCGAGCCAAGGGTGAACAGGATCACGGCAATGATGAAGGTGGTGATGTTGGCGTCGATGATGGCGCTGAGCGCACGCTCGTAACCCAGCTCGATCGCACGCGCGGGCCCCTTGGCGTTCTTCATCTCCTCGCGGATCCGCTCGAAGACCAGCACGTTGGCGTCCACCGCCATGCCGATGGTCAGCACGATCCCCGCGATACCCGGCAGGGTCAGCGTGGCGCCGATGAGGGAAAGCACGCCGAAGATGAGGCCCACGTTCAGGATCAGCGCGACGGAAGCGAAGACCCCGAAAAGCCCGTAGCTCAGGATCATGAAGACCAGAACGGCCGCGAAGGCCACCAGCGCGGCCAGTTCCCCTGCCGCGATGCTGTCGGCGCCCAGTTCCGGGCCGATCGTACGCTCCTCGAGGAAGGTCATCTCGGCCGGCAGGGCGCCGGCGCGAAGCAGGACCGCGAGTTCGGTGGAGCTTTCGACGGTGAAATTGCCCGAGATCTGGCCGGATCCGCCGGTGATCGCCTGCCGGATCACGGGGGCCGAGATCACCTCGCCATCGAGCACGATGGCAAAGGGCGCGCCCACGTTGGCCGAGGTATATTCGCCGAAAGCCCGCGCTCCGGTGGAGTTGAAGCGGAAGGTCACGACGGGCTGCCCGCTTTGCTGGTCGAAACTGGGCTGGCTGTCGACAAGGTCGTCGCCGGTGACGACCGGGGTCTGCTCGAGGATGTAGAACACACCCTCCTCGTCGAGCGAAGGCAGCACCTCCTCGCGCGGGCCCGGCGCGTCATCGGCGCTGTCGGCACGCCCGATCACGGGCTGGAAGGTCAGCCGGGCGGTGGTGCCGATCAGGTCCTTGAGTTCCTGAGCCGAGCCGATACCGGGCACCTGGATGAGGATGCGGTCGGCGCCCTGCCGCTGGATCGTCGGCTCCCGCGTGCCGGCCTCGTCGACGCGGCGGCGCACGATCTCGACGGATTGCTGCATGGTGCGGTCGTCGGTGGCAGACCGCTCCGCCTCGCTGAGCGCCACGATCAGCGTGTCGCCCTGCCCGCGCACGTCCAGTGTGGAGGCGCCCACTCCGGTAAGGCTGACGACCGGCTGCGCCAGTTCGCGCACGGCCGCGACCGCCTCGGACAGGCCCTCGGGCTGGCTCACGCGGACATGCAGCTCACCGGGCGGGGCATCGATCCGGCGGATCGTGCCGATCGTCTCGCGCAGGTCGCGCAGCGCATCCCGCACCTCGGGCCAGAGCGAATCCATCCGCGTCTCGTAGACATCCGCCACCGCGACCTCGGCCAGCAGATGCGCGCCGCCGCGAAGATCGAGGCCAAGGTTCACCAGCGTCGAGGGCAGGACTTCCGGCCATTCGGCAAGCGCCGCGGCGTTCTCGTCGGTGGTGACACCCGTCGCCTCGATCTCGGCAGCGGCGTCATTGTGCCGCTCGACCCGTTCGTAGAACAGGTTGGGCATCGCGAAGGACAGGCCGGACAGAACGACAAGGACGATCAGGATCCGGTTCCAAAGGGGGATTTGCAACATGTCGCGCGAGACCTTCGGTCGGCGTTGGCGTCAATTCCGGCCCGGGACTTGTGGGGGGCCGGCGGGTCGGGCCGTCAGGCGATCACTCGTCCGCCGGTTCCGTCTTGGAGCGCACCTGCGCGATGGTCGGGCGCACCACGCGAACCTTGACGCCCTGGCTGAGTTCGACCTCGACCTCGGTGTCATCCTTGACCTTGGTGATCTTGCCGATCAGCCCACCCTGGGTGACGATCTCGTCGCCCCGACGAAGCGCCGCGACCATGGCCTGATGATCCTTCACCTTCTTCTGCTGCGGACGGATCAGAAGGAAATACATGATCGCGAAGATCAGGATCAGCGGAATGAACTGGGCGAAGGCTTCCATCTTTGTCCTCTGTAATCGGGGGCCGTCGGTCGGCCTGCATGGGGTCGGTCCGGGCGGGCTCCACCCCCGGTTCGCAACGTCGCGGCACCCTACTTTCGGGGTCTGGCGATGGCAAGGCACCGGCGCGTGAAGGGGGAGATGGGCGCAGGCGCGACAATGCGCAAGCGTTTCGCGACGGAACCGTAGCCCAATGGCCACACACGGCCTCGACCGGCCCGGCGCGCGGCGCTAGGCTGCGCCCATGAAGATGGCAGGCCCGGTCATAGCGCTTGTCGCGCTCCTCGCCGCCCCCGCCTCGGCCGATCCCGCGGCCGATCCGGGGCTTGCGCCGCTGTCGGCGGAGGCCAGCCTTGGTGCTGTCGCGCGTATCCGCGGCGCCAACAGCATCGAGGGCGGCTGCACCGCCGTGCTGATCGCGCCCGACGTGGCACTGACCGCCGCCCATTGCGCGCGCGGCCCGGTCTCGGGGCCCGATGCGATGCGGCTGACCTTCCGGCCCGGCACCGCTCCGCCCGCCTTCGCGGTCACCGTGCGGGCCGTGGCCTTCCACGCCGAACAGCGGAGCGACGGCCTCAGCACCGAGACCGCCCACGCCGACCTCGCGCTTCTGCGGCTGGCCATGCCGGTCCCCCCCGAGGTGGCGCAGCCCATCCCGCTCTCCACCGGGCAGGAACCGGCGAGCGGTGCGATCTACGGGTACGTGAACGGCGCCGATGACACGCTCAGGGGGCATTTCTCATGCCAGATCGCGCCGGCAAGTGCCCAGCTTCTGGTCAGCGACTGCCGCGTCGTGTCGGGCTTTTCAGGCGCTCCGCTTCTGTCGGGCGGGCCGGGTGACTGGCGCGTGGAGGGCATCGCGGTCGCCACAGTCTTCGGCCAGCCCTATCGCGCGCTCATCGCCGATGTGGTCCCGTGGCCCGCGTTCTCGGGTCCCTACGCGCTCCAAGAGCCCCCTTCCGCCGCCCCGCAAACTTCGCCATAAGCGCAGGCCAAACGGACCGACGAAAAGACCGCCGCCATGCATGACATCCGCGCCATCCGCGAGGCCCCCGAGGCCTTCGACGCAGCCCTCGCCCGCCGGGGGCTGGACCCTCTGTCGGGTCAGATCCTTGCGCTCGACGAGGCCCGCCGCGCCTGCATCCAGCGCTCCGAGAGTGCGCTGGCCGAGCGCAACGCCGCCTCAAAGGAGGTCGGTAAAGCGAAGGCGCAAGGCGACGAGGCCGAGTTCGAGCGCTTGCGCGCGTTGGTGGCCGAGAAGAAGGACGAGATCGCCGCACTGGAGGAAGAGGCCCGCGAAAAGGACGCAGCCCTCCGCGACCTGCTGTCCGGCATCCCCAACCTGCCCGCCGCCGACATCCCCGACGGCGCGGACGAGACGGGGAATGTCGAGGTCCGCCGATGGGGAACGCCGCGCGAATTCGACTTCAAGCCCAGGGAACACTTCGAGATCGCGGGTGTTGGCCCGGGGATGGATTTCGAAACCGCCGCGAAGCTCTCGGGCTCCCGCTTCGTCCTGATGCAGGGCGCGGTCGCGCGCCTGCACCGGGCGCTCTCGCAGTTCATGCTCGACGTGCACACCACCGAGAACGGTCTGACCGAGGTCAACGGCCCCGTCCTGGTGCGCGCCGAGACGATGTATGGCACGGGCCAGCTGCCGAAATTCGGCGAGGACAGCTACGAGACGACGAACGGCTGGTGGCTGATCCCGACCTCCGAGGTCTCGCTCACCAACATCGTTGCGGGCGAGATGCTGGAGGAGGCCGACCTGCCCCGCCGCTACACCGCCCATTCGCTCTGCTTCCGCTCCGAGGCGGGCAGCGCAGGGCGCGATACCGCCGGAATGCTCCGCCAGCACCAGTTCGAGAAGGTCGAGATGGTGTCGATCACCCATCCCGACGCCTCCGACGACGAACAGCAGCGCATGTTGCGCTGCGCCGAGGGGATCCTCGAACGGCTCGGCCTGCCCTACCGGACGGTCGTGCTGTGCACCGGCGACATGGGTTTCGGCGCGCGGCGGACCTTCGACATCGAGGTCTGGTTGCCGGGGCAGAACACCTATCGCGAGATATCCTCGGTCTCGACCTGCGGCGATTTCCAGGCCCGGCGGATGAACGCGCGGTTCCGGCCGGAAGGCGGCGGCAAACCCGAGTTCCTTCACACGCTCAACGGCTCCGGCCTTGCCGTCGGGCGCTGCCTGATCGCGGTGCTGGAGAACGGCCAGCGCGCGGATGGATCCGTGGGCCTTCCGCAGGCGTTGCACCCCTACCTGGGCGGAAAGACCCGCATCACGCCGGAGGGACAGCTTGCCTGAGGATCCGACGCTCGAACGCCCCGACGACCCGAAGGACACTGCGCGCCTCAAGGCCGTGCTGGTGGCCGTGGCGACGATCGCCTTCGTCGTGACGCCCTTCCTGGCCGATCCCTTTACGGGCTTCGATCCCGCGCTGTTCCCGGAGCCTGTCGACGACCCGCCGCTGCAGCCCGCCGGCTGGGCCTTCTCCATCTGGGGCGTGATCTACATCTGGCTTCTGGGCTCGGCGGGCTATGGTCTCTTCAAGCGCGATGTCGATCCCGGCTGGGACCGCCTGCGCTGGCCGCTTTTCGTCAGCATCGCCATCGGCGCGTCATGGATTTCGGTGGCCCTGATCGCCCCGGTCATGGCGACAGTGCTGATCTGGGTGATGCTGGGCGGCGCCCTCCTCGCGCTGGGCCGCGCTCCGGCCTACGACCGGCCATGGCTTGCGCTGCCGCTGGGCCTTTATGCCGGATGGCTCACGGCGGCGAGTTCCGTGGCGCTTACCACCGTCGCGGCGGGATACGGGATCGGCGGCGCCGCCGCGCTCAGCTGGATCGGTCTCGTCCTTGCGCTCCTCATCGCGGTCGCCGTCAGCCAGCGTTTCGGCGTGCCTACCTACCCGCTGGCTGTGGCCTGGGCGCTCGCGGGCATCGTTGCCACCAACCTGCCCGCCGCACCGGTCTTCGCGGGGATTGCCGCCGTCGGCGCCCTGGTCATGCTGTGGCTTATGGTGAAGGCGCTTCGCCCGGCGGCCTGAGCGGCGCAGGCCACGCGCCTTGCTGTCGCGAAACGCAGAAGCTACACGCAGCGTGAGCGGGCTTTCGCAACACGGCACGGGGTTTCATGCGCATTCTCATTACCAATGACGACGGCATCAACGCGCCGGGGCTCGAGATCCTGCACGCCATCGCGACCGAGGTCGCGGGCCCCGAAGGCGAGGTCTGGACCGTCGCGCCGGCCTTCGAGCAGTCGGGCGTCGGACACTGCATCTCCTATGTGCACCCCACCATGATCGCGGAACTGGGCCCCCGCCGTTTCGCCGCCGAAGGAAGCCCGGCCGACTGCGTCCTTGCCGCGCTGAGCGACGTGCTGGCCGAGACGCCCCCCGACCTCGTGCTGTCCGGGGTGAACCGTGGCAACAACGCCGCCGAGAACGTGCTTTACTCCGGCACCGTGGGCGGCGCGATGGAGGCCGCGATCCAGGGTCTGCCGGCCATCGCGCTCAGCCAGTATTTCGGCCCCGGTAACGTGGCGATGGAAAACAGCTTCGAGGCGGCGGCGGTCCATGGCGCGGCCCTTGTCTCGAGGCTCTGGGAACAGGGCCATTGGGACCGCGCGGATTACCGCGTTTTCTACAACGTGAACTTCCCGCCCGTCCCCGCCGCGGACGTGCGCGGCACGCGCGTGACCGCGCAGGGCTTCCGCCGCGGCACGGGCTTCGGCATGAAGGCCGAGATGGCGCCCAATGGACGTCGCTTCCTTTGGATCACGAACGGACCGCAGAACGTGGTGACGGAACCCGGGACGGACGCGCATGCCAATCTCGAGGGCTATATCTCGGTCACGCCGATGCGCGCGGACCTGACGGCGCATGACCGGCTCGACGGGTTGAGGGCCGCGCTCGAATGACGGCAGGCGACGATCACGAGGCCACGCGCAAGATGCAATTCCTGTTCCAGTTGCGCCAGAAGGGCGTGACGGACACGCGCGTGCTTCAGGCCATGGAAAAGGTGGATCGGGGCGCCTTCGTCCGCGGACATTTCGCCGGCCGCGCCTACGAGGACATGCCGCTGCCGATCTCCTGTGGGCAGACGATCAGCCAGCCTTCGGTGGTGGGCCTGATGACACAGGCGCTCGACGTGCAGCCGCGCGACACGGTTCTCGAGATCGGGACGGGGTCGGGCTATCAGGCCGCGGTCCTCAGCCAGCTTGCGCGCCGGGTCTACACCATCGACCGGCACCGCTCGCTCACCCGCGCGGCCGAGGTGCTGTTCACGGGCATGGGGCTGAACAACATCACCGTTCTGACCGGCGACGGGAGTTTCGGCCTGCCCGATCAGGCACCGTTCGACCGCATCCTCGTCACCGCCGCGGCGGAGGACCCGCCGGGGCCGCTGCTTGCGCAGCTGAAGCCGGGCGGCGTCATGGTCGTGCCGGTGGGGCAGTCGGACACCGTCCAGAGCCTGATCCGCGTGACCCGGACCGAGGATGGGCTCGACTACGACGAGCTTCTGCCCGTGCGCTTCGTCCCGCTCGTCGAGGGTGTCGCGGAGGAGTGACTCGGGGGGACCAGCGGCGGGGCTGGTCAGCCGGTCTCGCTTGGGGTTAAAACGGGGGGCAAACCCTCGAGGCCCGCCGTCGGACAAGACGAAGCTTACCGATGAGACAGGAACAGGACGCCAGAATGCCCCGCCGTTTCAGCCCAGTCGCCTTCGGCCTTGCCACGGTCCTTCTCTCGGGATGCGTGGGCGCGCTGCCCGAGCTCGATTTCGACTTTCGCGGAAACGCGATCTCGGGGGCACGGGTTGAAACAGCTCCCCGGCCCGAACCCGATGCCAGCGGGCTCATTTCCTACGAGAGCTATCAGGTCGTCGTCGCCCGCCGCGGCGACACGGTGGCGGAGGTGGCCGAACGCGTCGGCCTGACCTCGGCCGAACTGGCCAGTTTCAACGGCCGCGCCGCGAGCGACGTGCTGCGCGACGGCGAGGTGCTTGCCCTGCCGCGCCGGGTGACCGCTGGCGACGGGGGCGGCACCGACATCGCCTCCATCGCGCGCGGCGCCATCGACGAGGCCGAACCCGGCCGCACCGCGGCCGCCCCGGAGGTTCAGCCGGGGACAGAGCCCGTGCGCCACCGCGTCGGGCGTGGCGAGACGGCCTATTCCATCGCGCGGCTCTACGGCGTGTCGGTGCGGGCGCTGGCGGAATGGAACGGGCTGGGACCGGACCTCGCGGTGCGCGAGAACCAGTACCTGCTCATTCCGATCGTGCTGGAGGAGAGCGCCTCGGAGGGCACGCAGGCGCCGGGCACGAGCATCGCCCCGCCCCCGCCGTCGGCCGCCGAGCCCCTGCCCGATCCGATCGCGACCGCCCCCCTGCCGCCCGCATCCGGCGGCGGACCGACGCCGCCCGCACCGGAGCCGGAACCGGAGCCGCAACCCGAGGCAGAGGCAGAGGCTGAGGCCGAGCCCAGCTCGCGCTTCGCCCGTCCCGTCGAGGGTCCCGTCCTGCGGGCGTTTTCCTCGGCAAATGAAGGCATCGACATCTCGGCCGCGACCGGCACGACCGTGCGCGCCGCCGGCGACGGCGAGGTCGCCGCGATCACCCAGGACACCGACCGGGTGCCGATCCTCGTGATCCGCCACGATGACGGGCTGCTGACGGTCTATGCCAATATCCGCAACATCTCGGTCACGCGCGGGCAGAGCGTCACCCGGGGCCAGCCGGTGGCGGAGGTCGGCGAGAGCGATCCGTCCTTCCTGCATTTCGAGGTGCGCCGCGGCTTCGAAGCCGTCGACCCGGATCGCTTTCTCCCCTGAGGGACCCGGCCCGCGGGGGCATCGAGCCCCCTTGCGCCGTCCGCCTTCGGCGGTTTTGCGTATTTTCGGAAAGATGAAGGGGCGAACTGGCGCGTCAGTCGCGGGTCATCTCGAAGCGGCAGGCGGAGGCGTCTTGCGCGCAGCAGGCGACCTCGGTGCAGCGCCAGTCGCGGCCGCAGAGCTCGGAGAAGAGCCGTTCGAACACCGCCGCGTGCCAATGGCAGAGGGGTGTGTCCGAGCGTTCGCCGCGCACCACCGGGTTGTCGGCGATCTCGAAAACCACGGGCCAGGTCGAGACAAGGCGAAACGCGCCCGAGCCGCAGAAGGTCCAGGCGTGTTTCGCCACCGCGCGGGCGAGGATCGGGGCCGCGAGGCGGGCAGGCATGAGGCGCAGGAGGGTTTGCGCCTTTTCCGGTATCCGGTGGGCGAGAATGTAATCGCCGGTGGCGAGGCCCGCAGCACGCGCGAGACGGGGGGCCGCCTCCGGCAGTTCGGCCCGAAGCACCTGGTGAAGCCGGGCGGCGGGCGCCTCCTCCATGAGGCCGGCCTCGGGATCGGGCAGCTCGATGACGCCTGCGCGCGCCAGAAGCTTCGCCGTGACCGCCTCGCCCGCTTCATCGCGCAGGACGGGGACGAGCTGGAGGACGGCATTGGGGCCGATCCGCCCCTCCGCCGCCGGTCTCAGGGCCGTGGCCATGGGCTCACTCCGCCGGTTCGACCATCTGCTCGGTGCCGCCGCCGCAGGCTTTCACACCCTGTGCCGCCGGCTTCACCTCGGCGCCGTTGGGCAACTTGAAGGACGTGTCGCGCGACACCTTTCGGGCGCGCTTCTGCGCCGCGAGGTCCTGCGTGGACTGCCAGTCGTCCATCTGCGCCTTGGCGATCTTGCGCGTCCGGTCGAAGTTGAAATTGACGCCCTCCTTCGACTGCGGGCCCCAGTAATTGTGCTTGCCCAAGTCGTAGAAGGACCGCTGGAAGCCCGCCTTGGCGAAAGCCTTGAGGCAGCCCAGCAGGTAGCGCCGCCGGTAGCCCGTGCCGCGCCACGGATAGTAAAACAGCGCCTTGCGCGAATAGAAGCGCCGGTAATTGTGCATCACACGGTCGAGCAGCGTCGCACGGTCCATCGCCTCGGGCCGCATGATGGGAGTGACGAAGTTGTATTTCGAGAAATCGAAAATCTCGACCTTGTCACCCAGCTCCTGAAAAAGTGGCGTGAAGGGCCAGGGCGTGTACATGGCCCAGTTGGCGAGGTCAGGCTGCCAGTCCCACGCCATCTGGAAGGTTTCCTCCAGCGTCTCGGGCGTCTCGTTGTCGAGACCCACGATGAACTGCGCCTCGACGAAGATGTCGGCCTCGCGCAGGAGGCGGATCGCCTCCTTGTTGTCGGCGACCTTGGTCTCCTTGTTGAACTGGTCGAGCTTCATCTGCGCCGCCGCCTCGGTGCCGAGGGACACGTGGACCAGACCGGCGCGGCGGTAGAGGCCAAGCAGCTCCTTGTCGCGCATGATGTCGGTGACGCGGGTGTTGATGCCCCATTGCACGCGGCGCGGCAGGTCGCGGGCGATCAGCTCCTCGCAGAACTTGATGAACTTGCGCCGGTTGATGGTGGGTTCCTCGTCGGCGAGGATGAAGAAACCCACGTCATGCTCGTTCACGAGGTTCTCGATCTCGTCCACCACGGCGATCGGGTCGCGTACGCGGTAGTCGCGCCAGAACTTCCACTGCGAACAGAAGGAGCAGGTGAAGGGGCAGCCGCGCGCCATGTTGGGAATCGCCACACGCACGCCAAGCGGCACGTAGATGTATTTCGACCATTCCAGGAGCGACCAGTCGGGGGTGATTCCGTCGATGTCCTTGACGGTGGCCGCGGCGGGGGTGGCCACGATCTCTTCGCCGTCGAGAAAGGCGAGCCCCTTGATCCGGCGGCGGTCCTCGGCGATGCGCCCCTCGGCGATGGCGCGCATGACCTCGACGATGATCTCCTCGCCCTCGCCGCGCACGATCAGGTCGATATGGGGCGCCTCGCTCAGGACCTGCCTGTACATGAAGGTGGCGTGGATGCCGCCGAGGATCGTGACCGCATCGGGAAGCACCTCCTTGGCCAGCGCCAGCGTCTCCTCCGCCACGTAGATGGAGGGGGTGATCGAGGTCGTGCCCACAACATCGGGTTGCAGCTCGGCCAGTTTGACGCGCAATTGTCCGGGCGTCAGGTCGTTGGTCATGGCATCGATGAAGTGGATATCGTCGAAGCCGGCGGTCTTCAGAGAGCCTGCGAGATAGGCCACCCAGGCCGGCGGCCAGTTGCCCGCGATCTCGGCGCCCCCGGAGTGGTAATTGGGGTGGATAAGGCAGATGCGCATGGGCTGGCTCCCTGAATTGTGTAAACCCAACCGAGCACGCGGAATGTCAACTTACATTGACACATGTCAAATTTCGGTGACGTCAGGCTTGAAAAGGATCGAGCATTTCGTGCAAAATTGTCGCAGCCAGTTGGAACCGGTGCGCACCCGGTGGCGTTGTCCGGTCAGGGCCAGGAAGCAGGGGCCAAGACGGGGGCGCGCGCGATGTGGGACCGGATGCTTGACAGGATGCTGCGCGATTTCATCCGAACGGGTGCGTTGGCAGTAGAATTTCCCGGCGGCCGAACAGAGGTGTACGGCAACCGGGAAGAGCCCGTCGTGACGCTGCACCTGAATGACCCTGCCCTGCCCCGACGTCTGGTGCTGAACACCGAGCTCGCCCTGGGCGAGGCCTATATGGACGGCACGCTTACCATCGACGGCGACGACCTCGAGGGCTTTCTCGCCCTGGCCACGCGCAACGCGGCCCGGTCGGAAGATATCTGGTGGCGGCGCCTGACGCATCTGTTGCGCCGTGCGCGCCGCACGTTCGACCAGAACAACCCCGCGTTTCGCGCGCGCCAGAACGTGGCCCATCACTATGACCTGTCGGGTGCGCTCTACGACCTCTTCCTGGATGCCGACCGGCAGTATTCCTGCGCCTATTTCGCCCATCCCGACATGTCGCTCGAGCAGGCACAGGCCGCCAAGAAGCATCACATCGCCGGCAAGCTGCTGCTCGAGCCCGGGATGGAGGTCTTCGAGATCGGCTGCGGCTGGGGCGGCATGGCGCTGACGCTGGCGCAGGATTACGGGGTCAGGGTGCTGGGCGTCACGCTCAGCGAGGAGCAGCACAAGGTCGCGACCAAACGGGCCGAGGCGGCGGGACTGTCGGACCGGGTGCGCTTCGAGTTGAAGGATTACCGCGCCGTCAAGGGCGAGTTCGACCGCATTGTCTCGATCGGGATGTTCGAGCATGTGGGCGTGCCCCATTACCGCGAATACTTCGACACGGTGAAGGCGCGGCTGAAGGAAGACGGGGTCGCGCTCATCCACACGATCGGGCGCGCCTCGACGCCGGGGGCCACGAGCCCGTGGATCGCGAAATACATCTTCCCTGGCGGCTACGTGCCCGCGCTCTCGGAAGTGGCAGGCGCCGTGGAGGATGCAGGTCTCTATCCCTGCGACCTGGAGGTCTGGCGGCTGCACTATGCCGAAACGCTCAAGAACTGGTACGACGGGTTCGAGGCACGCGAGGCGGAGGCGCGCACGCTCTACGACGATCGTTTCTGCCGGATGTGGCGGTATTACCTGAAGGCGTCGGAAGTCACGTTCCGGCACAACCGGCAATGCGTCTTCCAGGTTCAGCTTGCCCGCCGACAGGAGGCGGTGCCGCTCACCCGGGATTACCTCTATCCCGCACCGCACGCGCAGCTGTCGGCGGCCGAATAGCGGCCGCAGTCGCGGGTGAGCTGTCTGCCCCCCCCGCTCGCATGGCGCGCTCAGACCGACGTGCTGTCGGAGACGAGGTTCAGCACCATCACGCCCGCCACGATCAGGCCGATGCCGACCCAGGCCGCCGTGTCGAGCTTCTGGCCGTAGACGGTCCAGCCGATGACCGTCACCGCGGCCACGCCGAGGCCGGACCAGATCGCGTAGGTCACGCCCAGCGGCAATACCAGCAGCACGCGCGCCAGCAGGTAGAAGGCCGTCCCGTAGGCCAGCACCACCACGGCGACGGCACCGGGCCGGGTGAAGCCCACGGACGCCTTGAGCGCGGTCGTGCCGATCACCTCGGCCATGACCGCGAGGAAGAGTTGGAGCCAGTGCATCGCGAAGACCTTTTCCGGTAACCTGCGACCCGCCTAGCCGCGCCCCTTGGCGAAGGCAACACGCGCGGCGAAAGATGCGCACGTTCCTCCCTTGCGCCCGATGGCCCCATGCCTATAACGCCGACAGTTTGCGCGCCGCACGCCATCCGAGTTTCAGGGGGACCCGATGCCGAAAAGAACCGACATCACGTCGATCATGATCATCGGAGCGGGGCCCATCGTCATCGGACAGGCCTGCGAGTTCGACTATTCCGGCGCACAGGCCTGCAAGGCACTCCGCGAGGAGGGCTATCGCGTCATCCTCGTCAACTCCAACCCCGCCACGATCATGACCGACCCGGGGATGGCCGACGCCACCTATATCGAGCCGATCACGCCCGAGGTGGTGGCCAAGATCATCGAGAAGGAACGCCCCGACGCGCTTTTGCCGACCATGGGCGGACAGACCGGGCTCAACACCTCGCTGGCGCTGGAAGAAATGGGGGTGCTGGAGAAATTCGGCGTCGAGATGATCGGCGCCAAGCGCGAGGCCATCGAGATGGCCGAGGACCGCAAGCTCTTCCGCGAGGCGATGGACCGGATCGGGCTGGAAAACCCCAAGGCCACCATCGTCTCCGCGCCCAAGCTGCCGAATGGGAAATACGACATCAAGGCCGGCGTTCAGCAGGCCATCGACGCAATCGAGTATGTCGGTCTGCCCGCCATCATCCGCCCCGCCTTTACCCTCGGCGGAACGGGGGGCGGCGTGGCCTACAACCGCGAGGAATACGAATACTATTGCCGTACCGGGATGGAGGCCTCGCCGGTCGCGCAGATCCTCGTGGACGAGTCGCTCCTGGGCTGGAAGGAGTTCGAGATGGAGGTCGTCCGCGACAAGGCGGACAACGCGATCATCGTCTGCTCCATCGAGAACGTCGATCCGATGGGCGTGCACACGGGCGATTCGATCACCGTCGCACCCGCGCTGACGCTCACCGACAAGGAATACCAGATCATGCGCAACGGCTCGATCGCCGTCCTGCGCGAGATCGGCGTGGAGACGGGCGGCTCCAACGTGCAATGGGCCGTGAACCCCGAGGACGGGCGCATGGTGGTGATCGAGATGAACCCCCGCGTCAGCCGCTCCTCGGCGCTCGCGTCCAAGGCCACGGGCTTCCCGATTGCCAAGATCGCGGCCAAATTGGCTGTGGGATACACGTTGGACGAATTGGACAACGATATCACGAAAGTGACACCCGCCTCCTTCGAACCCACCATAGATTACGTGGTCACGAAGATCCCGAGGTTCGCTTTTGAAAAGTTCCCCGGGTCTGAGCCGACCCTGACCACGGCGATGAAATCGGTGGGCGAGGCCATGGCCATCGGCCGGTCTTTCCACGAGTCGATGCAAAAGGCGCTGGCCTCGCTCGAGACGGGTCTGACCGGCTTCGACGAGATCGACATTCCCGGCGCGCCCGAGACTGCGGCGATCACCAAGGCGCTCAGCGCGCAGACCCCCGACAGGATCCGCGTGATCGCTCAGGCCATGCGCCATGGTCTGTCGGATGACGACATCGCCGCCGCCACACGCTTCGACCCCTGGTTCCTCGCCCGCATCCGCGAGATCGTCGAGACCGAGGACCGCGTGCGTCGCGACGGCCTGCCGATGACCGAGGCCGGCATCCGCGCGCTCAAGATGATGGGCTTCACCGATGCGCGCCTGGCAAGGCTCACGGGGCGGGAGGAAAGCAACATCCGCCGCGCCCGCCTCAACCTCGGCGTCACCGCGCAGTTCAAGCGCATCGACACCTGCGCCGCCGAGTTCGAGGCGCAGACGCCCTACATGTACTCGACCTATGAACACCCGACGATGGGCGAGCCCGAATGCGAGGCGCGGCCCAGCGGGGCGAAGAAGGTCGTCATCCTCGGCGGCGGCCCCAACCGGATCGGGCAGGGCATCGAGTTCGACTATTGCTGCTGCCATGCCTGTTTCGCGCTGAGCGATGCGGGCTACGAGACCATCATGATCAACTGCAACCCCGAGACCGTGTCGACCGATTACGACACCTCGGACCGGCTCTACTTCGAACCGCTCACCTTCGAGCACGTGATGGAGATCCTGCGGGTGGAGCAGGACGCCGGCACGCTTCACGGCGTCATCGTGCAGTTCGGCGGCCAGACCCCGCTCAAGCTTGCCAATGCGCTGCACGACGCGGGCATCCCGATCCTCGGCACCACGCCCGACGCCATCGACCTCGCCGAGGACCGCGAGCGTTTCCAGCAGCTTGTGCAGCGCCTTGGCCTGAAACAACCCAGAAACGCGATCGCCACCACGGATGCGCAGGCCAAGGCGGCGGCCGAAACCCTGGGCTACCCGCTGGTGATCCGGCCCTCCTACGTGCTGGGCGGCCGCGCGATGGAGATCGTCCGCGACGCCGCGCAACTCGACCGCTACATCCGCGATGCCGTCATCGTCTCGGGCGACAGCCCCGTGCTGCTCGACAGCTATCTCGACGGCGCGACCGAGGTCGATGTCGATGCGCTCTGCGACGGGGAGGCCGTGCACGTCGCGGGCATCATGCAGCATATCGAGGAGGCGGGCGTCCATTCCGGAGACAGCGCCTGTTCGCTGCCACCCCACACCCTCTCGACCGCGATCCAGGACGAGATCATTCGTCAGACCGAGGCCCTGGCGCGCGCGCTGAACGTCGTGGGCCTGATGAACGTTCAGTTCGCGGTGAAACCCGATGAAAACGGCGAGGACGAGATCTACCTGATCGAGGTGAATCCCCGCGCCTCGCGCACCGTGCCTTTCGTGGCCAAGGCGACCGACAGCGCCATCGCCTCCATTGCCGCCCGGCTGATGGCGGGCGAAAGGCTCTCCGATTTTCCGGTCGCGAAAAAGCATGAGCCCGTGGACGAGAACACGCCCATCATTCCGGGCGACCCGATGAGCCTCGCCGATTTCCGCCAGCCGTGGTTCTCGGTGAAAGAGGCCGTCCTGCCCTTCGCACGCTTCCCCGGCGTCGACACGCTGCTCGGCCCCGAGATGCGCTCGACCGGCGAGGTCATGGGCTGGGACCGCACCTTCCCCGGCGCGTTCCTCAAGGCGCAGCTTGGCGCCGGCACGCACCTGCCCGACGCGGGTACGGTCTTCATCTCGATCAAGGACGCCGACAAGGGTCCGATCCTGCTCGAAACCGCGCGCATGCTTATCGACCTCGGCCTGTCGCTTCTGGCCACACGGGGGACAGCGTCGTTCCTGGCCGAACACGGGATCGCCTCGGACACGGTCAACAAGGCCTATGAGGGCGGGCGCACCGTGGTCGACATCATCAAGGATGGCGGCGTGCAGCTGGTGCTGAACACGACCGAGGGGGCGCAGGCGGTGGAGGATTCACGGTCCATGCGGGCGGTGACGCTGGCCGACAAGATCCCCTATTTCACGACGCTTGCCGCAAGCCACGCCGCCGCGCAGGCGATGAAGGCCGCGCGCGAGGGGGAACTCGGGGTGCGCAGCCTTCAGGGCTGATCCTGCCGTCGGGACGGGCAAGGCCCATTCGCAGTCGCGACCAAATCCTGCCACTTTGCGCTGCTACCTCCCCTTCCTGCCGCGCGGGAGTGAGTAGAAGGGCAGCGTAGATGTTCGACGATGGCACCAAGAACACCCTGTTCGCCGTTGGCGCGGCCGCGTTCCTGATGACCGCCACGCTCGACCGGGCGGCGCCGCGCACCGATCTGGCGACCGCCGTCGACACCGATAGCCTGCCGCCCCTGCCGCTTTCGGCCTCGACGGACGGCTCGCCCGCACAGACACGTGTCGCGTCGATGCGGGTGGAACTGGGCCAGGGCTTCGATGCGCGGCTGCTTTACGGCTACGTGCTCGAAGGGCGCGTCGTGACCCGGCGCGAGTTCCGCAACGACGCCACAAGCGCGATCTCGCCGCTGGATCTGGGCATCGTGTGGGGCGATCTGGCCGAACCCGGACGCGCCGAGGCCATCGAGTTCCGCGCCGTGCCCCGCGCCGTCTGGTATCGCCCCGGGCCGCACGCGGTGCTGACCGAGGACTGGGAAGCGCAGGTCACCAACAACCACCTGATCCCCGCGGACGCGGCGGTGAACGAGCAACTCATGGCCATCGAAGTCGGAAACCATGTGCGCATTCGCGGCTATCTGGTGGTGGTGACCGGTGACGGCATCGCGCCGTGGCGCTCCTCAACGCGGCGCGACGACAACACGATCATCGGCGGCTGCGAGATCATCCTCGTGACCGGGGTGGAGATCATCCAACCGGGTGAAGAGGCGGCATAAACCCTCCGCATTGCTCACGAAATGCAACTGTTGCAAGCGCGTTGCTCCAGGCATGATCGATTTGCCGATCATCGCCATTTCGCTGACTGGAAGCGCGGCGCTCGCCGGTGGCCATGCGGACGGCCCGGTTGGAGTCTTTTAATCGCCCCGCGGCCCGCCTACCCTCCGCCCAGGGATCCCAGTGCAGGAGAAAGGCCCGGATGCTCCACCAACTCGCTCTCGCCGCTTTCGCCACGGCGCTGATCGCCCCGCCCGTCCACGCCCAGGACTACACGCTCGCGCCCACCTTCGGGGTCTTCTCGGTCCAGTCCGGCTTCATGCCCGACACCAACTGGATCAGCGTTCTGGCGGGTGGCGACATCAGGGGCGAGTATACCGACCACGATCTCGGCATCCGCTGCGCGGGCTACTTCGCCGACGCCCCCGATTTCCGTGTCTTCTTCACGCCCGGCTCCGGCGCGCCTCTGTCCTTCTTCGTCGAGGCGCGCGATGACACCGTCCTTCTGATCAACACGCCCGACGGCCAATGGCATTGCAATGACGACACGTCCGGCGTCGACCCTGCGATTACATTCGAGGCACCGCGGGAGGGGCAATACGACATCTGGGTGGGCACATTCTCGGCCGTGACCGGCGATTACCCGCCCGCGCGCCTCGCCGTGACCGAGGCCGCGCCCTTCGCAGACACGTTCGACCGGGCGTTTTTCGGCGAGGACGACCGCGTCGAGGTCGATACGCTACAGCCGCCATGGACCATGATTGGCTTTCTCGACCTCGACGAAACCTCCTGTACCGGCGTCCTGATCGGACCCGCGACCGTGCTGACGGCGGCCCATTGCATCGCCAATGGCGGCGTGATCGAGACGCCGCCGGTGGAGTTCCTCGCAGGCTACGATCAGGGCCGGTCGGCCGCGCGCTCGGCCACCATCGGCTACCATGTGCCGGGGGGCTGGCTGGCGGGGGAGCAGGAGGGCACCGATTTCGCCTTCGTCTACCTTGCCCAGCCGATCGGGGATCAACTGGGCTGGATGGATGTGACCGGTCTCAGCGACGCAGAGCTTGCCGCCTACCGCGCGGGCGACGGGCCGGACATCCTGCAGGCGGGTTACAGCTATGACCGGCAGGGCGTCATGACCGGCAATCTCGACTGCCCCTTCGTCACGCTCGGCCCCGACAGCACGCTGATCCACGAATGCGACACGCTGCAGGGCGACAGCGGCTCACCGCTGTTCATCGCGGGCGAGGACGGGCGTTACCGGGTCATCGCCATCGAAAGCCACACGGAGGCCCAGCCGCGCGAGCCCCATGACCGGAACGTGGCGGTCTATGCCGACTCCATCATGGCCGAGATGCGCGCGCTCGCCGCCGGTCAGACAGGAGCGCCGTCGTCGCAGACCACCAAGTGACGAGGGCTCAGACGCCGTAGATCTCGCTGACGCGTGCCACCGCGGCCTCGAGCGACATCTCCTCGCTCTCGCCGTTCCTGCGCGACGTCAGCTCCACCTTGCCATTCGCCAGCCCGCGCGGGCCCACCGTGATCCGCCATGGCAGGCCGATCAGGTCCATGGTGGCGAATTTGGCGCCCGCGCGTTCCTCGCGGTCGTCGTAGAGCGGCTCCAGCCCTGCAGCCTCCAGCGCCTTGTAGAGGTCCTCGCAGGCCGTGTCGCAGGACGCATCGCCCTGCTTGAGGTTCACGATGCCCACATGGAAGGGCGTCACGCCCTCGGGCCAGATGATGCCGTTGTCGTCGTGGCAGGCCTCGATGATCGCACCCACAAGGCGGCTTACCCCGATCCCGTGGGACCCCATGTGCACCGGCACGCGGTTGCCGTCATGGTCGTTCACATGGGCGCCCATCGCCTCGGAATACTTGGTCCCGAAATAGAAGATCTGGCCGACCTCGATCCCGCGCGCCACACGCTGGCGTTCCTCGGGGATCTTGCCGAATAGCTCCGGGTCGTGGGTCTCGTCCGTGCGGGCGTAACGCGATGTGAACTCGTCCAGAACGGCGCGGCACTGCTCATGGCTGTCATAGTCGATGTCGCGGTCGCCGAAGCGCAGGTCGGTGATCTCGCTGTCGTAGAACACCTCGGACTCGCCTGTCTCGGCCAGCACGAGGAATTCATGCGTGTCGTCGCCGCCGATGGGCCCCGAATCCGCCCGCATCGGGATCGCCTGAAGGCCCATCCGCTCGTAGGTGCGCAGGTAGCTGACGAGATGCCGGTTATAGGCGTGGAGCGCGTCCTCCTTGGTCAGGTCGAAATTGTAGCCGTCCTTCATGTAGAACTCGCGGCCCCGCATCACGCCGAAGCGCGGCCGGATCTCGTCGCGGAACTTCCACTGGATCTGGTACATCGTCAGCGGCAGGTCGCGGTAGCTCGTGACATGGGCGCGGAAGATATCGGTGATCAGCTCCTCCGCCGTGGGCGTGAACAGCATGTCGCGGTCGTGCCGATCGGTGATGCGCAACATCTCGGCCCCGTAGGCGTCGTAGCGCCCGCTCTCGCGCCAAAGATCGGCGGACTGGATCGTGGGCATCAGCATCGCCAGATGGCCCGCGCGCGCCTGTTCCTCATGGACGATCCGTTCGATCTTCTGCAGGACCTTGTAGCCCAGCGGCAGCCACGAATAGATGCCGGCGCTGGCCTGCTTGATCATGCCCGCCCGGAGCATCAGCCGGTGGCTGACGATCTGCGCCTCGGAGGGCGTTTCCTTGAGAACGGGAAGGAAGTAGCGGCTGAGGCGCATGGGCGAAATCCTGTAGGGCAAAGGCACGTCGCGAGAGGGTTACGCCATCACCCATCCGCGGACAAGCCGGTGCGCGCCCTCACCGCTCAGCCCTGGCCGACCACCTTCGCCTCCGCACCCATCGCGCCGGCCAGTGCCCGAAACCGCGCCTCCGTCACCTCGCCGAAGAGCGCGCGGCCTTCGCTCGTGGCCAGGGTCAGGATCAGTTCCTTGCGCTTGGGGTGCCATGTCAGCGTCCCGTGGTCCGTCGGCCGCGCCACGGTGAACATCGCGCCGAAGCGCATGGCCCGGCCCAGGATCTCGGCCTCGAGCACCTCCCCCTCGGGGAGCAGCGCCAGAAGCCCGGTGTCGAAATTCGTCCCCCCGCGGTTCGATTTGTAGCGATGCAGAAGCGCCAGCCCCAGATAGACCCGCTCGCCATGGGTCAGACCGCCGAGATTGGCGCGGGTGGCGTTGTCGAAACAGACCTCGGCGCGGTAATCGGGATGCGCGCGCCAGCTGACGTCATGAAGCAGACAGGCCGCGCGGATCAGGCGTTTCTTGTCGTGCCCCGCGCGCGGGAAAAGCGGCTCCACGAAACGATAGAGCGCGCGACCGAAGCCCGGCATCCGCGCCGAGGACGCCTCCGCGTGGCGCGCGGCCTCGATCAGCGGGTCGCTGTGGCGCAGCGCCTCGGACATCTGTTCATAGAGCAATCCCTCGCGGATACCGTAGGAGGAGACCGCGATTTCGCGCGGCTTGAGCTGACGGACCAGTGCCTTCAGCACCTCGGCGGCCAGCGGCACCAGACGCATCCGTTCCACGCTGGTGCCGGTTTTCGCGCGCAGCTCCGAGATATCGCTCTGCTCGATCATCGCGATGCTGTCGAGGATGGCCTTGGGCGTCATCCGGTATTCGTGCAGCACCTTCAGCGGATAGCCGCGCCGCTCCATGTCGATCCGCGCGATGGCGCGCCACGAGCCACCGACGAGAAACAGGCGCTCGGGCCGTTCCGAAAACGCATCGGCCAGTTCGGTGACACGGACCTTGATATGGGCGCGCATGGCCTTCTTGCCGCCCTTCAGCCCCATCAGCTTGAGCGGCCCCAGATCCGAGGTCCGGCGCTTCCCCACCACGCCGCCGCCCAGAAGTTCGGCCAGTTCCATGGACGAGCCGCCGATGTCGCAGACCAGCCCCTCCGCCCCGGGCCAGCCGAGCAGCACGCCCTGCGCCGACAGCCGCGCCTCCTCGTCGCCCTCGACGATGCGGATCTCGAGGCCGGTCTCCTCCAGCACCTGCTGGCGGAACTCCGGCCCGTCCTCGGCGTCGCGCACCGCCGCCGTCGCCACGGTCAGAAGCGGCGACACCTCCATGCCCTTGGCCAGCGCCGCGAACCGGCGTAGCGCAACCATCGCGCGCACGCGGCCCTCGGGGTTCAGCCGCCCCGTTTCCGAGAAGCCTGCACCAAGGCCGCAGAGGATCTTTTCGTTGAAGAAATAGGCGGGACTGCGCGCGGCGCCGTCGAAGACGACCAGACGGACAGAGTTCGAGCCGATGTCGATCACGCCCACGCGGCTGAGCGCGCGCGCCTCGGGTCCGTCGAAGAGGGGCACGCCAAAGGGGCCCCATTCCGGGTGATGATCGTCCATCCGGGCCCGTCTCCCGCCTTTGCCGCCGTTGTCCCCGCCGCCGTGGTCGTCATCGACGTCGGCGTGTCAGGTTGATGACATGGCCCCTTCGCGGCCGTCAATTCCCCTTATGTCGCGCCTCAGTCGGTGCTGTGCGTCAGCGCCGGCACGTCCTTGGCCCCCGCCGTTCCGCGCCCCGAGAGCGACGGGTTCTCCATGAAGAAGCGATGGCAGGAGAACGGATTGTCCACCGTCTCCAGCTCCGCACGGCGGAAGGACCCGTCGGGCTGCAACACCCAGCTCTGGGCCACGTCGGCGAGGTTGGCGGCCATGATCTGGCCGACGATCTGCGCCTTGACGGTCGGGTTGGTGCATTCGACCAGCGTCTCGACCCGGCGGTTCAGGTTGCGACCCATCCAGTCGGCCGAGCTGATATAGACCTTCGCCTTCTTGTGCGGCAGCCCGTAACCGTTGCCGAAACAGACGATGCGTGAATGCTCGAGGAACCGGCCGACGATGGATTTGACGCGGATGTTCTCGCTCAGCCCCCGGATACCCGGACGCAGGCCGCAGATGCCGCGGATGACGAGGTCGATCCGCACGCCGGCCTGGCTGGCCTCGTAGAGCGCGTCGATCACATCCGCCTCGATCACGCTGTTCATCTTGGCCCAGACCATTGCGGGCTTGCCCGCCCGCGCATGCTCGGCCTCGGCCTTCAGCCCCTCTATGATGCGCGCCTTGAGCGTGAGCGGCGAGATGGCGAGGTTTTCCAGCCCCTCGGGTTCGGCGTAGCCGCCCACGTAGTTGAAGACCTTGGTCGCGTCCCGGCCCAGCGCGACGTCGCAGGTGAAGAGGCTGAGATCGGTATAGATTCGCGCGGTGATCGGGTGGTAGTTGCCGGTGCCGAAATGGGTGTAGGTCACCAGCCGGTCACCCTCGCGCCGGACGACGGTCGAAATCTTGGCGTGCGTCTTGTAGGTGATGAAGCCGTAGATCACATGGGCGCCCGCGCGTTCCAGCTTGCGCGACTGGCGGATATTGGCGGCCTCGTCGAAGCGCGCCTTGAGTTCCACCAGCGCGGTCACGGACTTGCCGTTCTCCGCAGCCTCGCAGAGCGCGTCCACGATGGGGCTTTCGTTCGAGGTCCGGTAGAGCGTCTGCTTGATCGCCACCACGTTCGGGTCCCGCGCCGCCTGGCTGAGGAAGCGGATGACCATGTCGAAGGTCTCGTAGGGGTGATGCAGCAGCATGTCCTTTTGCCGGATCGCCGCGAACATGTCGCCGTCATGGTCCTGCACCCGCTCGGGCACACGGGGCGTGAAGGACTTCCACAGCAGGTCCGGCCGGTCGTCCAGCACCAGTTCCTTGAGGCTCACCAGCCCGATCATGCCCTTGACGTCGACGATCTCGTCGCCCGCGACATGCAGCTGTTCGATGATCTCGGTCTTGAGGTCCTGCGGCGCGCCCGCGCTGATCTGAAGGCGCACGACCTCGCCCCGGCGGCGCCGCTTGAGCGCGGTCTCGAACTCGCGCACCAGGTCCTCGGCCTCTTCCTCAAGCTCGAGGTCGCTGTCGCGCAAGAGCCGGAACGTGCAGGACCCGGCCAGCTCGTAGCCCGGGAAAAGCGCGCCGACATTCAACAGCAGAAGCTCCTCGAGCGGCAGGAAGCGCGCCTCGCCATCCGTGGCGGGCAGGCGCACGAAACGGTCGATCTGGCTGGGGATCGGCAGAAGCGCCTGCAATTCGCGCCCGTCGCGCGCGCGGCGCATCTGAAGCGCAAGCGCAAGCCCCTCGTTCGTAATGAACGGAAAGGGATGCGCCGGGTCGATGGCCAGCGGCGACAGCACCGGGAAGACGCGGGCAAGAAACTCCTCTTCGAGGTGCTTCTTGTCGGCGGCCTTGAGTGCCGCGCGCGTGACCACGGTGATGCCCTGCCGCTCCAGCTCCTTTCTCAGCGCGACCCAGGCGGCCTGCTGGTGCTGCATGAGCCGGCGGGCATCGGCGTTGATCAGCTTGAGCTGTTCGGCGGGCGTGCGACCATCGTCCGAAGTGCCGGTGTTGCCCTCCTGCGCCAGCTCGCGCAGGCCCGCCACGCGGACGGTGTAGAATTCGTCGAGATTTCCGGCGCTGATCGACACGAAGCGGACCCGCTCCAGCAGCGGCACGCGCGGGTTCTCGGCCTCCTCCAGCACGCGCCAGTTGAAGGCGAGCCAGCTGAGCTCCCGGTTGAAGAAGCGCCGGGGCCCCCGTGTCTGCGCATCGGGCAGGTCGGTGGGCTCGGGAAGGGGTGCGTTCAGGAAATCTGCGAAACTCATGCCGCTGCCGTAGTCAGCTATTGTGTCGCGACGGTGACACGGGCGCCATGTCCTCGGCAAGGGCCGCCTTGGCGTCCGACAGGCGCGGCGGGCGCTTGACGGCCAGCGCACGGGCATCGAGCCGTCCGACAAAGCCATGCAGGGCCGCGGCGGAGCGTTCGATCCGGGGCAGGACATGGGACAGGATCGCCGGGGTCAGCCTGAGCCCGCGGTCGTGCGACAGCTTCAGCAGGAGCGCCGACAAAAGCGTGTCGTCCGGTGCGTCGATCCGAGCAAGCTCTGCCTGGCGCATGCGGCTGTCGAGGTCGGGCAGTCCGAGGCCCCAGCGCGCGGGCGGCCTGCGCGCGGTCAGCAGGAGCGGCGCCCCCGTGGCGGCAAGCGCGTTGTGCAGGTGAAAGAGCCGCGCCTCGGCCGCCGCATCGCCGGCCACGCGGTCCACGTCCTCAAGCGCCAGCGCGGGCCATGCCCCCGCTTGCGCGACATCCGCCTCCGTCACATCTCTGGCCGAGATGATCCGCGCCCCGCTCTGTCCGGCCCAGACATGGGCCAGATGGGTCTTGCCCGAGCCTTCAGGGCCCGCGAGGACGAGCTTGCCGAAGGACCACTCGGGCCAGGCGTCCACTCGGGCGAGGGCGACCTCGTTGCTGGCGGACACGAAGAAATCGCCGCGCCCCATCGCCGGACGGACGGGAAGGTCGAAGACGAGTTGCTGCGCCATCAGGCCTCCCGGTCGTCCGGGCCCCCATCCGGCTGCGCTTCCAACCCGCGATAGAGCCGGCTTTCGCGGTAGCGCTCCAGCGCGTAGCGGACGAGCACGCCGATGGCCGCGGCCACGGGCACGGCAACAAGCATGCCGACGAAGCCGAACAGCGTGCCAAAGGCCGACAGCGCGAAGATGAGCCAGACCGGGTGCAGGCCGACCGAGCTTCCGACAAGCTTCGGCGTGAGGATATTGCCCTCCACCAGCTGGCCCGCCTGGAACACCAGCGCGACAGCGAGGATCGTCCACCATTCGCCCCAGAACTGGAAAAGCGCGAGGCCGATGGACAGGGCGCCGCCGACCAGTGCGCCCACATAGGGAATGAAGGTCAGAAGTCCCGCAACCAGCCCGACCACCAGGCCGAATTGCAAGCCGATCACCATCAGCGCAGCGGCATAGAACGTGCCGAGGATCAGGCACACGGTTCCCTGCCCGCGCACGAAACTGGCAAGCGTGCGGTCGATCTCGCCGGCCAGCCGCCGGATCGTCGGGGCATGGTCGCGCGGCAGAAGCTCGTCGATACGGGCAATCATCCGGTCCCAGTCGAGCAGCAGGTAGAAGGCCACGACCGGGGCGACGACCAGAAAGACGAGCATGTTGACGACGCTGGCGGCGCCGCTCAGCACCTGCTGCAGCAACTCGCCGCCGCGCGACTGGATCGTCTCGCCGATCGAGGCGAGCGACTGGCGGACAGGCGAGGTGTCGTCGATCACGTCGGGAAAACGCTCGGTCAGCCAGCTGCGCAGCTGGTTGAAGAGCTCGGGCACGGACTGGATCAGGTCGTTGGCCTGCTGCACGAGGGTCGGAATGAGCACAAGGAGCGCCAGAGCGGTCACGGCCAGCAGGATCACGAAGATCACCACGGCGGCCAGCACCCGCGACAAGCCCATGCGTTCCAGCCGGTCGGCGACGGGATCGAGGAAATAGGCGATGGCCCCGCCCACGATGAAGGGCAGGATCACCTGCCCCAGCGCCCACAGCGTCAGCAGGAGCACCGCGGTGGCGATGCCCCAGTAGGTCACTTGCTGGCGGACAGGCAGGGCCATGGGGTCTCCTGTGGTGCGTCGCGGTCTATTGCGACGACAGCTCGGTCATCACGCGCTGACCGATGCGCATCTGCGCCTGCTGCATCTGCGGGCCGATCATCGCGAAGGTGTTGGCCATGAAGGGCTGCATCTTGGACATGACGTCAGCCCCTTCGGGGGTGTTGTAGAACGCCTCGAGCGCCACGATTTCCTCCAGCGAAAACGTATCGACGGCCGACGCGACCATCGCCGCCTCGAGGTCTGGGCGCAGGGCCGTCATTTCCTCGGCACCGATCCGCCCGACGATCTGCAATTGCTCTTCGGTCAGTTGCGGCATCATCGCGCGCATTTGAGCGATCATGGCATCGGCCGACAGCATCTCGTCCATCATGCGCTGCTGGATCGGGTTGTCGACATAGCGCTGCACCGCCTCGCGCAGTTCATCGTCCTGCGCGTGGCCGGGTGTGGCGCCAAACAGCGCGAGACCGCATGCGAGCGGCAAGGCAAGGCGAAACATGACCGAAAACCTCTGATCGATGAAACACCCCCACTGGATGCGACAAGGGCCCGGTCAGGGCAAGGGAAAAGCCGGTCCCCTCCCCGCAGGAGCCGGAAAACGCGCGTTCTACATGCGGGAAAACCGAGGCTTTCCCGCCAGAAAAACGCGCGTTTTTCTGTACCGCATCAGGCGGCGCGCGCCGCCCGGATCAGTTCGAGGATATCGCGCGCCGCCGAGGGGATGTTCGTCCCCGGCCCGAAGATCGCCTTCACGCCGGCCTTTTGCAGGAACTCGTAATCCTGGTGCGGGATCACCCCGCCGCAGATCACGATGATATCGCCCGCGCCCTCTGCCTTCAACGCCTCGATGAGCTTGGGCGCCAGCGTCTTGTGTCCCGCCGCCTGGCTGGAGATGCCCACCACGTGCACGTCATTGTCGATGGCGTCCTGCGCGGCCTCTTCCGGTGTCTGGAACAAGGGCCCCACATCCACGTCGAAGCCGATATCGGCGAAGGCCGTGGCGATCACCTTGGCGCCCCGGTCATGACCATCCTGCCCCATCTTGACCACCAGCATCCGGGGCCTGCGTCCCTCGGCCTCGGCGAAGCTGTCCACGTCCTTCTGGATCTGCGCGAAGCCCTCGTCGCCCTCGTAGGCGGAGCCGTAGACACCGGCAAGCGTCTTCACCTCGGCGCGATGCCGTCCGAATACCTTTTCCATGGCCATGCTGATCTCTCCCACGCTGGCCCGCGCGCGGGCCGCTTCCACCGCCGCGTCGAGAAGGTTGCCCCCCTCCCGCGCCCGCCGTTCCACCTCTGCGAGCGCCGCGGTGCAGGCGGCCTCGTCGCGGGCGGCCCTGATCCTCTCCAGCCGCGCGATCTGGCTTTCGCGCACGGCGACGTTGTCGATATCGAGGATGTCGATCGGGTCCTCGTGATCCTTGCGATACTTGTTGACGCCGACGATGACCTCCTGGCCGCGGTCGATCATCGCCTGCCGCCGCGCGGCCGATTCCTCGATCCTCAGCTTCGGCAGGCCGCTTTCGACGGCTTTGGTCATGCCGCCCATCTCCTCGACCTCCTCGATCAGCGCCCAGGCCTTTTCGATCAGCTCGTTCGTCAGGCTCTCGACGTAGTAGGAGCCCGCAAGCGGATCGACGACCTTCGTCACACCTGTCTCCTCCTGCAGGATCAGCTGCGTGTTGCGCGCGATCCGCGACGAGAACTCAGTCGGCAGCGCGATCGCCTCGTCGAAGCTGTTGGTGTGGAGCGACTGCGTGCCGCCAAGGACGGCGCTCATCGCCTCGAAGGCCGTGCGCACCACGTTGTTGTAGGGGTCCTGCTCCTGCAGGGAGACGCCCGAGGTCTGGCAATGGGTGCGCAGCATCTTGGAGCGTTCCGACTTCGCCCCGAATTCCGTCATGATCCGGTGCCAGAGCGTGCGCGCGGCGCGAAGCTTCGCGATTTCCATGAAGAAATTCATGCCGATGGCGAAGAAGAAGGACAGCCTTCCGGCAAACTTGTCCACGTCCATTCCCGCATCGATCGCCGCACGCACGTATTCGCGCCCGTCGGCCAATGTATAGGCAAGCTCCTGCACGAGGTTCGCCCCGGCCTCCTGCATGTGATAGCCGGAGATCGAGATGGAGTTGAATTTCGGCATGTTCTCGGACGTGTAGCCGATGATGTCCGAGATGATCCGCATCGATGGCTCGGGCGGGTAGATATAGGTGTTGCGGACCATGAACTCCTTGAGAATGTCGTTCTGGATGGTCCCCGACAGCACCGATCTGTCATGCCCCTGCTCTTCGCCGGTGACGATGAAATTCGCGAGGATCGGGATGACCGCCCCGTTCATCGTCATCGAGACCGAGACCTGATCGAGCGGGATGCCGTCGAAGAGGATCTTCATGTCCTCGACGCTGTCGATCGCCACGCCCGCCTTGCCCACATCGCCCACCACGCGGGGGTGGTCGCTGTCATAGCCGCGATGGGTCGCCAGATCGAAGGCGACCGAAACGCCCTGCTGACCGGCGGCCAGCGCCTTGCGGTAGAAGTTGTTGCTGTCCTCGGCGGTGGAGAAGCCCGCGTATTGGCGGATGGTCCAGGGCCGACCGGCGTACATCGTGGCCTTCACGCCGCGGGTGAAGGGCTCGAACCCCGGCCCCGTCCCCATATGTGCCAGACCGTCGGTATCGGCCTCGGTATAAAGCGGCTTCACGCGGATACCTTCCAGCGTCTCCCAGACGAGACTGTCGGGATCGCGTCCCTTCAGTTCCTTCGCCGCGCGCTCACGCCAGGCGTCCGTGGTATCGCTCTTGATCCTGGAATTTTCCGTCATCGGGTCATCCCCTTTTCCTGTCCCTTGTCGGCAAGGATGTCGCATCCCCGTCCGGTATCCATGAAATCGGCGCGGCCGTCGGCACTGTCCGGACGGCCAGCGAGGTCCGCGCCGCGGCGCTTGTCCCGGCGGGTGCGCACGGGCAGCGCGGATGGTGAGCATCGCGTGAAGAAATCCGTCCCCGCCCCATCTGACGCCAAGTCCCCCTTCGCTTTCTCGGGGGACCTGCCTATATCTTTGGAGAATGGAGACGAAATGCGACCAATCCTGATCTTAACACTTGCCGCTCTTGCGCTTCTTGCCCCGCCTGCCATCGCCCAGGACGGCGGTTCGGGCGATATCGCAATGACCCAGCGCGCGGCGGCGGAGGGCGAGACCGAAACCGCGACCGAAGCCGAGGAGGGCGATCCGTTGGCGCCGCGCGACGCCGCAGACCTGACGCTGGAGGAGTTCCTCTGGGTCGCGCGTCCCGTCATCGTCTTTGCCGACGCCCCCGCCGATCCGCGTTTCATCGAGCAGATGCAGCTTCTGGCCGAACGGCCGGAGCCGCTTCTGGAACGCGACGTGGTCATCATCGTCGATACCGATCCCTCCGCGCGCTCGGCCATCCGGATGGACCTTCGCCCACGCGGCTTCTCGCTGGTGGTGATGCAGAAGGACGGCAGCGTCGGGTTCCGTCGCCCCTCGCCGCGCGACGTGCGCGAGATCACGCGCGGCATCGACAACTTCCAGTTCCGGCAGGAAGAACTGCGTTCGGGCGGGCAGTAGCCCCGGGCAAGGATATCCGTCCGCCCGCGCACGGCCTTATTCGAACTCCATGATCACGTCGTCCACGGCGAGGCTGTCGCCGGGGCCTGCGTTGATCTTGACCACCACCCCCTTGCGTTCGGCGCGCAGGATGTTCTCCATCTTCATCGCCTCGACGGTACACAGCGCCTGCCCGTCCTGAACCTCGTCGCCGACCTCCACGTCGACCTTCACGATCAGCCCCGGCATCGGGCAGAGCAGCATCCGCGAGGTGTCGGGTGGCAATTTCTCGGGCATGATCTCGGCAAGCTGGGCGTGGCGCGGACTGCGGACATGGACCTTGAGATCGGCGCCGCGCGTGCGCACCCTGAAGCCACCGGGTATCTTGCCGACCTTCAGAACCAGCGGCGCGCCGTCCACCTCGAGCCGCGCAAGCTGATCGCCCGGCGTCCAGTCCGAGGTCACACGCATGGCATGCCCATCCTCGAAGGTGACGGTGGACCCGTCATGGTCGGCCGAGATCGTGACGGCGAAGTCCTGCTCCTGCAGCCTGACCACCCAGTCGGTGCCCACGCGCCGTTCGTGATTGTCCATCCGGCCGGTCACGCGGGTGCGCCGGATCTCGGCCACCCGGTGCATCGCGGCCACAGCCGCCGCCACCCGCCGCAGATCGTCATCGGGCAGCGTCACGCCATTGAACCCGTCAGGATATTCCTCGGCGATGAAGGCCGTGGTGATCTCGCCCGAGACGAAGCGCGGATGGTCCATCACCGCCGACAGGAACGGCAGGTTGTGACCGATCCCCTCCACCTCGAAACTGTCGAGCGCCACGCGCATCGCCTCGAGCGCCTCGGCCCGGTCGGCCCCCCATGTGCAGAGCTTGGCGATCATCGGGTCGTAGAACATGGAGATCTCGCCACCCTCGAAAACGCCCGTGTCGTTCCTGACGGCCGTCTCGCCACGGGGGGCGTCGCCCTGCCACTTGCCACTGTCGTTGAGCGGACCGGCCTGCACCTCCTGCGGCGGGCGGTAGCGCGTGAGCCGACCGATGGACGGCAGGAAGTTGCGATAGGGATCCTCGGCGTAGAGCCGGCTTTCCATGGCCCAGCCCGTCAGCGCGACGTCATCCTGCGTCATGGGCAGCTTCTCGCCTGCCGCGACCCGGATCATCTGCTCCACCAGATCGACGCCGGTGATCAGCTCGGTCACCGGGTGCTCCACCTGAAGGCGCGTGTTCATCTCGAGGAAATAGAAGTTCCGGTCCCCGTCGACGATGAACTCCACGGTGCCCGCGCTGGTGTAGCCCACGGCTTGCGCCAGCGCGCAGGCCTGTTCGCCCATCGCCTTGCGGGTGGTCTCGTCGAGAAACGGCGAGGGCGCCTCCTCGATGACCTTCTGGTTGCGGCGCTGGATCGAGCATTCCCGCTCGCCCAGGTAGATGCAGTTGCCGTGGCTGTCGGCCAGCACCTGGATCTCGATATGCCGGGGCTGGGTGACAAATTTCTCGATGAACATGCGGTCGTCGCCGAAGCTCGACGCCGCCTCGTTCTTGGAGGCCTGGAAACCCTCGCGCACCTCGTCCTCGGACCAGGCGATCCGCATCCCCTTGCCGCCGCCGCCGGCCGACGCCTTCAACATCACCGGATAGCCGATCTGCCCCGAGATCTTCACCGCCTCGTCGGCATCCTCGATCAGGCCCATATGGCCGGGGACCGTGCTGACCCCCGCGTCCTGCGCGATCTTCTTGGAGGTGATCTTGTCGCCCATCGCCTCGATCGCCGCCGCCGGCGGGCCGATGAAGGCCACGCCCGCTTTTTCCAGCGCCTCGGCGAATTTCCTGTTCTCCGACAGGAACCCGTAGCCTGGATGCACCGCCTCGGCGCCCGTCGCCTTGATCGCCTCCATGATCCTGTCGATCACGATATAGCTTTCGGAGGCCGGCGGCGGGCCGATATGCACCGCCTCGTCCGCCATCCTCACATGAAGCGCGTTGCGGTCCGCGTCCGAATAGACCGCGACCGTGGCGATCCCCATCTTGCGCGCCGTCTTGATCACGCGACAGGCGATCTCGCCCCGGTTGGCGATCAGGATCTTCTTGAACATGGGCACTGTCCCTTTTTCTTGGCCACGGGGCGCACGCGCCCGGCATATCTGAAACGCAAAAGGACCGCCTGAGCCTTCCGGCCCGGGCGGTCCCCGATATTCGATGCGGCGTATCGCGCGCCGCGGATCAGTCGGTTAGCGGCAGAGGTTGACGTCGTCGCACAGCGCGCCGCCCGCGGCACCCACGGCGACACCTGTCGCCACGTTGCCGCCCAGCGCCGCGGCCGTGAGACCGCCCGCCGCCGCGCCGACGCCGGCGCGTTCGAGATCGCTTGCCACGCAGCCGGCAAGGCCGATGGTGGACGCGAAAAGCACGGCAATGAGTTTGGTTCGCTGACGCATGTGATCTGTTCTCCTGTCGATACGCCTCGTTGCGACCGTGATACAACGAAAGCGATTGCCCGCCTAGTCAAACTGGCGCGCCGGGCGCTTGACCGGCGGATTTCGGTAAAAAAATGCGATCGGGACAGTTGCCTGCCCGACCGCATTGAAGGGGAAGGGTAACACGTCTTGTCGCGGCCGGCCCGGAAACATCTGGGGACTTGGGCCGACGGGGACAGCATGCCATGGCCGGCAACCCGGTAAAGGGTGTGGAGGGCGTACCCCGCGTGCTGGGCGTCAAACCGCTGAGATCGGGCGATGATGTGCAGATTCATGCCGACCGGCCCTCCCAGATGCCGCTGCCGTCGAAGGCCTCGGGGAAAGAGGCGCGCGCGCGGGCCACGTCGAGCCTGAGCAACGCCTCGTAGCTTTCGGGATCGAACGGATCCTCTGCCGGGATCACCTCGCGCCCGAACAGCCAGCTGAGCCGGCCGGCGTCGAGATTGCCCCGCTCGAAAGGCTCGTCCCCGAAACACAGCCACAGCGCCTCGACGAAGGCCGCGTCGGCGCGACGGTCGGCGGGCCTGCGGTCGGCATAGCGTTCCCGCGCGATCAGTTTCGTCGCACCGTCCTTGTTGGCGCGGCGGATCGTGAACTGGAAATCCGTGCTCGGCAGACGTGAGGGGAAGCCCTTGTGCTTCAGCATCGTCCACCCCCACGCACCTTCAGGCCGGTGAAACGCCGGGCGAGGCTGTTGCCCCGCCCGGCAAGGGGAAGGGTCCTGCTCAGGACCTGCCGTCCACGGGGTTTGCCCCCGCTTGTTGCCCTTCGGTGCGTGACCGGGCGCTCTTGCCCGGCCACGACCCGAGGTACAGCTGCGGTTCCGCAGCCAATATTGATGATACCTGAGCGCGAATTCAATCCACAGGGTTTTCCACAGTCCGGGCGCGCCTGTGACTCAGAAGCCTCAAACTTGGCAGCGCTTGAAGAACGAACCGCAAAATATTGTATCGTCATCACAAAAGTTCCCAGATGCAGACACCATCCCGGATCGTGTAGGCCTCGATGGATTGGGTTATCCCCGGTGCGGGCTCGCCCCGGATGAAGGGCTCCGCCATCAGTTGCACGACGATGCGCGCAGGCGGCGGATCCGCCACCGGCAACGCGATTTCGGCGCAGACCCAGTCGTGATCGTTGTGGGCGCTTTCCGATCCTGTCTCCGGAAGCTCGGGCACCACCATCCGCACCACCAGCCAGGTCGCCGAAGTGAAGGGCTGCGTCTCCGGCAGGATATCGCAGAGCTCCGCCGCCCGCCCCGAGGGCAGCGTGTGATCGCCGTCCAAGGGACAGATCGCGTCCTCCACCGATGGCAGCGTGAAGGCCACCACGGCGAGCGCGACCGAACCCAGCGCCGCCAGCAGCGCCAGCCACCCCATGGGCGAAAGCGGTATGCTTCGCAACATGGCTAGCCATTCCCGCCCTGCCCCGACCCGGTCCCGGGACGGCGCGCGATACAATCGATCTCGACCAGCGCACCGACGGCCAGCGCGGTCACGCCGACGGTCGTGCGCGCCGGCCGCCGGTCCTCGGGGAAATAGGCCTGGTAGGTGTCGTTAAACGCGGCGTAGTCACGCTCGAACTCGGTCAGGTAGGCGCGCATCTGCACCACATGCGACAGGTCGAGCCCCATCCCCCCGAGGATCAGCGCGAGGTTCTCCATAACCCGTGTCGTCTGCGCCGCGATCCCCTCCGGCAATGGCGCGTCCGGCGCCTCGGGGTCGGTCGGCATCTGTCCGGTCAGCAGCACCCAGCCATCGGCCTCCACCGCATGGGAAAAGGGCGCGACGGGGCGGGGCCCGTGGGCGATCATGTGGAAGATGGGATCAGTCATGCAATGCTCCGTAGGGCGGGACCCGTCCCGCCGCACCCTTCCAAAGGCGGGATCGATCCCGCCTCACAACGGAATGTTGTCGTGCTTTTTCCAAGGCATCTTCTTCTGCTTCCGCCGCAGCATCGCGAAGGCCTTGCACACCCGTTTCCGGGTCGAGCGGGGCTGGATCACCTCGTCGATGAAGCCGCGCTCTGCCGCCGCGAACGGGTTGGCGAAGCGGTCCTCGTATTCCTTCGTGTGCGCCACGATCTTCTCAGCATCGCCCAGATCCGCGCGGTGCAGGATCTCCACCGCCCCCTTGGCTCCCATCACCGCGATCTCCGAGGTGGGCCAGGCGTAGGAGATATCGCCGCGCAGGTGCTTCGACGACATCACCACGTAGGCGCCCCCATAGGCCTTGCGGGTGATGACCGTCACCTTCGGCACCGTCGCCTCGCCATAGGCGAACAGAAGCTTCGCACCGTGCTTGATGACGCCGTTATACTCCTGCCCCGTCCCCGGCAGGAAGCCCGGCACATCCACGAAGGTCAGGATCGGGATCTCGAAACAGTCGCAGAACCGCACGAAGCGGGCCGCCTTGCGCGCGCTGTCGATGTCCAGAACGCCCGCCAGCACCATGGGCTGGTTCGCCACCACGCCCACGGTCTGTCCCTCCAGCCGGATGAACCCAGTGATGATGTTGCCCGCGAACGCTTCCTGGATCTCGTAGAAATCGCCCTCGTCGGCAACCTTGGTGATCAGCTCCTTCATGTCGTAGGGCTGGTTGGGGTTGTCGGGGATCAGCGTGTCGAGGCTTTCCTCCACCCGCTCGGGATCGTCGTAGAAGGGCCGCGTGGGCGGCTTGTCCCGGTTCGACAGCGGCAGGAAATCGACCAGCCGGCGGATCTCGGACAGTGCCTCGACATCGTTCTCGAAGGCCGCGTCGGCGACGGAGGACCGGCGCGTGTGGGTCGTGGCACCGCCCAGCTCCTCGGCCGTGACATGCTCGTTCGTCACCGTCTTCACCACGTCGGGGCCGGTGACGAACATGTAGGACGAGTCCTTCACCATGAAGATGAAGTCGGTCATGGCGGGGCTGTAGACCGCGCCGCCCGCACATGGACCCATGATGACGGAGATCTGCGGCACGACACCCGAGGCCTCGATATTGCGCTGGAACACCTCGCCATAGGCGGCAAGGCTCGCCACGCCCTCCTGAATGCGCGCCCCGCCCGAGTCGTTGATCCCGATCACCGGCGCGCCGTTCTGCATCGCCATGTCCATGATCTTGCAGATCTTCGCGGCATGGGTCTCGGATACCGACCCGCCGAGAACCGTGAAATCCTGGGAAAAGACGTAGACCATGCGCCCGTTGATCGTGCCCCAGCCGGTCACGACACCGTCGCCACGGGGCTTGGACTTTGCCATCCCGAAATCGACGCAGCGATGGGTGACGAACATGTCGTACTCCTCGAAGCTGCCCTCGTCGAGCAACAGCTCGATCCGCTCGCGCGCGGTCAGCTTGCCCTTGGCGTGCTGCGCCTCGATCCGCGCCTGTCCGCCGCCGAGGCGCGCTTCCCCGCGCCGCTGTTCCAGCTGCTCAAGGATGTCCTTCATGGTCCATGTCCCTTCCGTTCCGTCGTCTTGTCCGGCCTTCTGCATGCACGACAGAAGAGACGCCGCGCCCGCGAGACCGGTTTTGGCCACCCTATGGGCGGGTCGCGTTCAGGGCGAGTCCTCTTTGGCAAATTTGCATATCTATTTGCGACCTCTCTGAAATAATTGCAAATTCGCAAATCCCCCTACGGCACCCGACCATGCGCCGCGTCTGTGCGCCAAGGCACATGGACAAGCCCCGGGCCGCGCCCTAAGCCCTATGCCATGCCAGTCGCTCCTGCCGTGCGGTTCATGGACCGCAGCACACCGCCGCACATCTTCACGCTGATCGTCCTGACAGGCCTTGGCGCGTTGTCGATGAACATATTCCTGCCGTCGCTGCCAGCGATGAGCGAGCATTTCTCCACCGATTACCGGGTGATGCAGCTTTCGGTGGCACTCTACCTTGCGGGAAGCGCAGTCCTGCAGATCGTGGTCGGCCCGATCTCGGACCGCTACGGACGCCGCCCGGTGCTGCTCTGGGGGATCGGCATCTTTCTCGTGGCGACGCTGGGCTGCATCCTTGCACCCACGATCGAGGTCTTCCTGGCGTTCCGGATGCTGCAGGCGGTGGTCGTGGTGGGCCTCGTGCTGGGCCGCGCCGTGGTGCGCGACATGTACCCGCAGGATCAGGCCGCCAGCCAGATCGGGTATGTCACCATGGGCATGGCGGTCGTCCCGATGATCGGGCCCGCCATCGGGGGGGTGCTGGACGAAACCCTCGGCTGGCAGGCGAATTTCTGGATGCTCGCCATCCTCGGCATGCTTGTCATGGCGCTGACCTGGCGCGACCTCGGCGAAACCGCCGCGCGCGGATCCGAGAGTTTCACCGAACAGTTCGCCCAGTATCCCGAACTTTTCGCCTCTCGCCGGTTCTGGGGCTATTGCCTGACGGCGGCCTTCGCCTCGGGCGCGTTCTTCGCCTTTCTGGGCGGCGCGCCCTACGTGGGATCCGAGGTCTTCGGCCTCTCGGCGTCTCTGGTCGGCCTGTATTTCGGCACTGCCGCCGTCGGCTACTTCTTCGGAAGCTACGTATCCGGCCGCTACTCGATGCGCGTGGGCATCAACGGGATGGTCCTGTGGGGCTCGATCCTTTCGGCGACGGGACCGCTGCTGACACTCCTTCTGTTCTTGCTGGGCTTCAAGACCGCGCTGGTCTTTTTCGGCCTGATGACCATCGTCGGGATCGGCAATGGCATGGTGCTGCCCAACGCGACCTCGGGCATGCTGTCGGTCCGCCCCCATCTCGCCGGCACCGCCAGCGGGCTTGGCGGCGCGATCACCATCGGGGGCGGCGCCGCGCTCTCGGCGCTGGCGGGCGCGCTTCTGACCGGAGGAAACGGGGCCTATCCCCTGATCCTGATCATGCTGGTCACGTCACTGCTGGCGGTGGGCGCCATACTCTACACGATGCAGCGGGAACGCCAGGTGACGGGCACCTGACCCGCCCCTTCATCCTGGCGGAAAAACTCCGGGGGGGCCGCAGGCCGGGGGCAGAGCCCCCTTGAGCCCCGCCGCCCCTTGCGAGCTTTGCAAATCCTGATACCAAGTCTGCAAACCGATGGAGCCGCCATGCCCGCCCAGAAACTCTATGCTGGCGCCAAGCTGCGGGAGGTGCGCACGCGCATCGGCCTGACACAAAAGGACTTCGCCGCCAAGCTGGGCGTCTCCCTGCCCTATCTCAACCAGATGGAGAACAACAACAGGCCCGTCTCCACCTCCGTGGTGCTGGGGCTGGCCCGCGAATTCGGCCTCGACGTCACCGAACTGGGCTCGGGCGATACCGAGCGGCTGGTCTCCGACATGCGCGAGGCCATCGCCGACCCGATCTTCGCCGAGACGGCGCCGCCGCTGTCGGACCTGCGCCTCGCCGCCTCCAACGCGCCCGCGCTCGCCCGCGCCTTTCTCGACCTGCATCGCGCCTATCGGCAGACCCATGAACGCCTCGCCTCCCTAGACGAGGCGCTGGGACAGGACGGCCGAACGCTCCAGAGCCCGTGGGAAGAGGTGCGCGACTTCTTCCACTATTGCGACAACTACATCGACGCCGTCGACCGCGCCGCCGAACGCTTCGCCAACCAGGCCGAGGGCGATCTCGTGGCCCATACCGAGGCCGTTCTGGGCCGCATGGGCATCACGCTCAGGATGGCGGCCGGCGCGGGCGTCCGCAACTACGACCGCGAGGCCCGCATCCTGACGCTTTCGCCCCGTGCGGCGCCCGAAACGCAGCGCTTCCAGCTGCTGCACCAATACGCGCTTCTCGGGCAGGCGCAGCTTCTGGACGCCACGCTCGACCTCGCGCGGTTCCAGACCGACACCGCGCGCGAGATCGCCCGGATCGGCATGGCGAACTACTTCGCGGGCGCGGTCCTGATGCCCTACACCCGCTTCGCCGAGGCCGCGCGCGAGACGCGCCACGATCTCGAACAGCTGTCGATCCTCTTCGGCGCCTCGATCGAGCAGGTGGCCCACCGCCTCTCCACCCTGCAGCGCCCCGGCGCCAAGGGCGTGCCCTTCTTCTTCGCGCGCGTCGATCAGGCGGGAACGGTCACCAAACGGCATTCGGCCACGCGGCTGCAATTCGCCCGCTACGGCAGCGCCTGCCCGCTCTGGAACGTGCATAGCGCCTTCGAGACGCCCGGCCGCTTCCTGCGGCAACTGGCCGAAACACCGGACGGCGCGCGTTACGTGATCCTCGCCCGCGACGTGTCCAAGACCGGCGGGGCCTGGGGCACTCCGACGCGGCGCTTCGCGATCTCGCTGGGCTGCGAAGTGACCCATGCACCGCAGCTCGTCTATGCCGACGGGCTCGACCTCGACCGCGACGCATCGTTCCAGCCGATCGGCATCTCCTGCCGGATCTGCGAGCGGGCCCATTGCCATCAACGCGCCGTGCCGCCGCTCGAACGCCGGCTGACGGTCAATCCCGACCACCGTGGCACGCTGCCCTACGACATCGCGGATTAGGTTGACGGATGTCGGCTTGGCCGACTACGCCTTCTCCACCAGGACAGGAGGACCCGGCCAAATGGAAATGCACGCAACCCGCACCCTCGCCGCCGACCGCGCAGCGGTCTGGGCGGCCCTCAACGATGCCGAGGTCCTCAAGGCCTGCATCCCGGGTTGCGAAGAGTTGACCGGCAGCCCGGACGAGGGGTTCGAAGCCGTGGTCAAGCAGAAGGTCGGACCGGTCAAGGCCACCTTCAAGGGCCACGTCACCCTGTCGGACGTGGTCGAGGGTGAAAGCTACACGATCTCGGGCGAGGGCAAGGGCGGCGTGGCGGGCTTCGCCAAGGGCGGCGCCCAGGTGAACCTCAGCGATGCCGAGGGCGGCGGTACCGATCTGCACTACGACGTGGAGGCCAAGGTCGGCGGCAAGATCGCGCAGCTTGGCTCACGGCTGATCGACAGCTTCGCGCGCAAGATGGCCGACCAGTTCTTCGAACGCTTCGCGGCGCATGTGGAGGGCCGGACGGCAGAGGCAGGTGACAGCGACAGCGCCTCCTGATCCACCATCGGGCCCGGAGATCGGGCCCGAAAAGCGACGATGTGGGAAATACGCACGCGCCCGCCGGTGTCAGTGTCACGAGACGGGGCGTGTCGCGACCTCAGGCCTTGGCCAGCATGCCGGCGATCTCGTCCTTCAGGCGCATCCGCTCCTTGCGCATGGCCGTTTCGGCGAGTTGATCGCAAGGCTCCACCCCGGTCTCGGCACGATGCACCGCGCGGTTGATCTCGTGGTACTCGTCCATGAGCTTCGCGAAATGCGGGTTCGAGACCTTCAGCTCGTGGATCTTCTCGACATCCTGCGGGAAATCGTCAGCCAGTTCGTGCGGGGTGTGCGACATGCGCGGGCCTCCTGTGCGTGTCCGTTTGTCCTTGAGGCCGATCCTAGGACGCGGCGACGGCTCCCGGCCTTGAGCCAGATCAAGCGGCACCGCCGATGACAGCGCGCTCTACTCGGCGGCCGTCGTGATCCTGCCATCCCGCCAGGCCCGCGTCAGCGCTTCGGGCGCCAGCGCGTGGGTCATCGGGATACCGTCGAACAGTTCCGGCTCCACCTCGCCCAGACGCCCTGGGAAGGCGAGAACCGGCAGGCCGGCGGCGCGGGCGGCATCGGCGGCCACGGGCGTGTCGGCCACCACGACCGACCGCCCGGGTCCGACACCCAGCTTTTCCACCGCGAGCAGCATCGCCTCCGGATCGGGCGCCATGCGCGCGACATCCGATCGCAGGACCGCCACGTCGAAGGATATGCCGGCCCGCGCGCGCGCCGTGGCGCGCAAAAGCGCCGATACCGGCTGAAGCTCGGCGCGGCTGACGAGGGCGAGCTTCACGCCGCCACGCGCCGCCCACGCCAGCACGCGCGCCACGCCGGGGCGAAGCGGCACCTCCTCGGCCAGCATCGCGGCGAACAGACGCTGGTGCGTGGCGTCCAGCGCGTCGGCCTCCAGCACCTCGCCCAGATGCGCCGCGAAGCGCGCCGCAAGCTGCCTGTCGCCGCCCGGGCGCATCAGCTCGGCATAGGTGTCCCAGGACCAGTCCCATGGCACATCATGCATCCGGAACGCCGCGTTCCACGCCGCGCGGTCCAGTTCCGCGCATTCGGCAAGACTGCCCATTCCTCCGAAAATAACCGCTTCCAAAGTCATCAAATCCCTCCGCATGACCAAGCCAACGCAGACGTTTGTGACTCACAAGTGATCGGGGTTCCGTTTCCGCGCTGCAGCATGGCGCGTTGGATGCAGGCTGGGCGATTGCCCGTGCCCCTGCTCAATTTCCGGGCGTGTCGCGCACGTCGCCCTGTTCGCGGGCATGGGCGGCGCCGGCGGCCCCGTAACCCGGTGTCGATCCCGCCGCGTCGACCCTGCGCCGCAGCTGCGCCTCCCGCAACGCGATATAGCTGACCGATGCGATGATCATCGCGCCGCCGATGACGACGAACAGGTCAACCGGCTCGGCGAAGACCAATGCGCCAAGGAGTGTGGCCCAGACAAGTTGCAGAAAGGTCACGGGCTGCGTGACCGTCAACGGCGCGACCCGGAAGGCGAGCGTCATGGTGAAGTGCCCGGCCGTGGCGAAAACCGCCGTGACGAAAAGCCAGCCGAGGTCCTCCCAGCCCACCGGCACCCAGACGACGAACGCGATCGGCGACAGAAGGACGGGCACGGTGACCGACAGCAGGAAAACGACGACCGCCGCCGGGACCTCGTCCGCGAGGATCTTGGTCACGATATAGCCAACGGCGAAGAAGCCCGCCGTGAACAGCATCGCGATATGGCCGGGATCGAGATCGCGGAAGCCCGGGCGCAGGATCACCATGGCCCCCGCCAGCGCGAAGGCGATCGCCATCGCCCTGCGGACCGAGATGCGCTCACCCAGGACAAGGACGGCCAGCACGGTCACATAGACCGGGTTGAGATAGTTCATCGCCGTGACTTCCGCGATGGGGATGCGGGTCATGGCGTAGAACCAGCAGATCACGCCCAGCGCATGAACCAGCCCGCGCAGGCCCGAAAGCTTCAGGATGCGCGGCGTGAAATGGGCCGCACGCAGCGCCGGGATCATCGGCAGAAGGAACACCGCACCCAGGGCGTAGCGCAGGAAGGCGGCCTGCGCGGCGGGCACGTCGTCGCCCACCATCTTCACGCTGGCCGTGACCGCGACGAAGCACAAGCCGGTCACGATCATCCAGACCACCCCTGCGATGGTCTGCGTTCCCGGGCGCGGCACAGCCCGTGACGTTGGCTCGGAAGATCCGGACATGGCCCGCACCTGACCGGAAGACGCACCCGAGGGCAAGTGTCAGCCCCAGATCGCCAGTTTCGCCGCCAGTGCCAGCATGGTGACGCCCACGATCCCGTCCAGCACGCGCCACGCCGAGGGCCGCGCGAAGACCGGCGCGAGCCCCCGCGCGCCATAGCCCAGAAGCAGGAAGAAGAGGCAGGACGCGGCCAATGCGCCCGCGCCGAAGGCCCAGCGCTCCGCGCCGTAGGTCGCGGCGACGGCCCCGATCAGACCCACCGTGTCGAGATAGACATGCGGATTGGCCCAGGTGAACAGGAGCACCGTCCCCAGCGCCGCGCGCAGGCTCTGCGTGGCGGCACCTCCGGTGTCGAGCGCCTCGGTCGCGGTCCAGGCGACGTGGAGGCTGCGCAGCCCGTAATACGCAAGGAACGCCACGCCGCCCCAGCGCATCGCCTCCAGTGCCCAGGGCGCGCGGGTGGCGATCGCCCCGAAACCGGCGACACCGGCGAAGATCAGCATGCCCTCCGACAGGCAGCACACGAGAACGACCGGCCCCACATGGAGCCGCCTGAGCCCCTGCCGCAGGACGAAGGCGTTCTGCGCCCCGATGGCGAGGATCAGGGAAAGCGACAGGGCGAACCCGGCGGCGAGGGCGGCGGTCATTGCGAGCGTCCGATGGTGTCGGGCCGCCTCAATCCGCGATCCGCCGCGCGATGCCAAGCGGGAAGCCGACGGTCATCGGCGCTGCGCACGCATCCCATGCCACCGAAAGGCGCGCAAAAAACCGCCTGCCCCTTCCTCTGGTCGAAAATATCCCCCGCGCGGAGCGCACCGGCGCCGGCGCGGGGCTGCCGGCCCCGGGACGGCGCCTCCCGCGTCATGCCGAGAGCTGTTCCATCACCTCGTCGGAAATCTCGAAATTCGCCGTCACCGTCTGGATGTCGTCGTCATCCTCCAGCGCGTCGATGAGCTTCAGAAGCTTCTGCGCATCCTCCAGGCCAAGCTCCGTCGTGGTGGTCGGGCGCCAGACGAGCTTGGTGCTCTCGCTTTCGCCGAGCGTGGCCTCGAGTGCGGTGGACACATCGCCCAGATCGGTGTCCGCACACCAGATCACATGCCCGTCCTCACCGCTTTCCACATCCTCCGCGCCCGCCTCGATGGCGGCCATCATCACGGTATCGGCGTCTCCCGCATCGGCCGGGTAGCTCACCTGCCCCTTGCGTTCGAACATGAAGGCGACCGAGCCGGTCTCCCCGAGGTTGCCGCCATGCTTGCCGAAGGTCGAGCGCACGGTCGAGGCGGTGCGGTTGCGGTTGTCGGTCATCGCCTCGACGATCACCGCGACCCCGTTCGGCCCGTAGCCCTCGTACCGGATTTCCTCGTAATTCTCGCCCTCGCCGCCCATCGCCTTCTTGATCGCGCGCTCGATCACGTCCTTGGGCACTGAGCTCGACTTGGCCTCCTTGACGGCCATGCGCAGGCGCGGGTTCTTGTCGGGGTCGGGGTCGCCCATCTTGGCGGCGACGGTGATTTCCTTGGCCAGTTTCGAGAACAGCTTGGAGCGCGCCGCGTCCTGCCGTCCCTTGCGGTGCTGGATGTTCGCCCATTTCGAATGGCCCGCCATGGGATGCCTCGTGTCTCATGTCTCCGATTGGAGCCGTGTCTATAGCAGGCCGCGGGGTGCGGCAATACGGGCCGCCGGCTGATGCCGCCCGGTCCGGCAAACCCATCCGACGACGGCCGGGCGGCAGGCCGAACCGCGCGTTTTCGCGGCTTTCGGATCGGGCACGGGGGCACTAGGGTCGGGGCCCATGACACAGGATCAGATCCACCTTTTCGCGCTTTACGGCGGTCTCTTCGGGCTCCTTCTCTGGGGACGGTACCGCTACGACATGGTCGCCTTCGGGACGCTGCTTCTCGCGGTCATCCTGGGCCTCGTGCCGGCCAGGGACGCGTTTGCGGGCTTCGGCCACCCGGCGGTCGTGGTCGTGGCGCTGGTGCTGGTGATCTCGGCGGGGCTCGTGCGGTCGGGCGCAGTGCTTCTGATCACGCGGACGCTGGTCGATGCCTCGCGCAGCCTGGGCACGCATATCGCCGTCATGGGCGGGATCGCCGGCGTCATGTCGGCCTTCATGAACAACGTCGCGGCGCTGGCGCTTCTGATGCCCGTCGATATCGAGATCGCGCGGAAGGCCGGTCGCAGCCCCAGCCTCAGCCTCATGCCGCTCAGCTTCGCGACCATACTGGGCGGGATGGCCACGCTGATCGGCACGCCGCCGAACATCATCATCGCCACCTTCCGGGGCGACGCGTTGGGAGAGTCCTTCGCCATGTTCGATTTCGCACCGGTCGGCGCGGTGGCGGCAATCTCGGGCCTTCTCTTCGTCGCGCTGATCGGCTGGCGGCTGATCCCGACCCGCGATTCCGGCGTGGGCGTCGATCCATTGGCCGGGCTCGAGCCCTATCTCGCCGAATTGCGCGTGCCCGAAGACGGAAAGCTCGTCGGCACGCGGCTGCATGAGCTCGAGACGGCCGCGGCCAAGGCGGACGTGGCCGTGATCGGCGTGATCCGCGACGGGCGGCGGCGCTACGGCACCGGCCGGAACCTGAAGCTTGCGGCAGGCGACATCCTCGTTCTCAAGGCCGCCCCGGCCGGGCTGGACGAGTTCCGTGTCGACCAGGGGCTCGATACGCCCACGGGCAAAAGCGGCGCCAAGGCGGTGGACGACGGCGTCACGCTGGTCGAGGCCGTCGTGCCGGAAGGCGCACGCATCGCCGGCAAGACGGTGGAGGCCGTGGGCATCGCCTGGCGGCAGAACACGACGCTGATGGGGATCGCGCGGAAGGGACGGCGGATCGACCGGTCCCTGCGCAAGACCGTGATCGAACCGGGCGACATCCTTCTGTTGCTGGTCCCCGAGGACCGGGCCGAGGACGTGGTGGGCTGGCTCGGCGGAATGCCGCTAGCCGATCGGGGCCTGTCGGTGACGAAAGAGACCAAGATATGGGCGGCGATCGCGGTCTTCGCCGGGGCCGTTGCCCTCGCCGCGCTGGGCGTGATCGAGCTGACGGTGGCGCTGGGCGTGGTGGCGCTGGCCTTCGTGGCCATGCGGGTCGTACCGCTGTCGGAGTTTTACGACCGGATCGAGTGGCCGGTCGTGGTGCTTCTGGGCTCCATGATCCCGTTGGGCGCGGCGCTGGAGGCGTCGGGGGGCACCGCGCTGATCGCCGACGGGATCGTGACGCTGACCCATGGCTGGCCGACCTGGGCGGTCCTCGCCGCGCTGATGGCGGTGACCATGACCCTGTCGGACGTCCTCGAGAACACCGCCACGGCCATCGTGGCGGCACCGGTGGCGATCATCATTTCCGAGCGTCTGTCGGTCAACCCCGACACTTTCCTGATGGCGGTGGCCGTCGCCGCCTCGGCGGCGTTCCTGACGCCCATCGGTCACAAGAACAACACGCTGGTGCTCGGACCCGGCGGCTACAGATTCGGGGATTACTGGCGCATGGGATTGCCGCTGGAGATCCTGATCATCGCGGTCTCGGTCCCGGCGCTTCTGGTGTTCTGGCCGCTGTGACGCCTGCAGGAGGAGCGCCGGCCCGGGGCATCGAGCCCCGCGCCGCCGCGGGCCTCCGGCGGGGATATTTCAGACCAGAGGAAGGGGCATTCACGCGCCATTAATCATGATGTCGCAAGGTCTGGGCGCGGTACAGGCTGGGCAGCCGATGACCGCACCAGGGGAAGGCGCCCGGGTCCTCCGTATCGGACGGCTCGGGCGCTTGACTTCAGGCGCCGGCTGCGTGGCGGGATCAGTCGTCGTCGCGTTCCGGGGGCGACGCGAAAAGCCAGCGGCGTCCGTCGGGCGCGCTGATCTCGACCTCTGCCGCGGGTGCGATGGCGTCCCCCAGACCGACGGCGCCGAAAACCTCCTCGAAGACCAGACGAAGCGGGTTCAGCCCCGCATCCGCCGTGACCCGGTAGGCCAGCGGTGTCGTGCAATCGCCGAGTTCTCCCGCACCGGACACGAGGACCTGGCCACTCGCGCCGCGCGTCGCGGCCACGGGCCCGGTACAGCGCGTGTTGTCCGAGAGCCGCACCGTAAGCTCCGACCGGTCCAGCGAGACCTCCACCGGGCGCGGCTGGCCGATGGCGACACAGCCCGTCACGGTCACGACGGCCAGCATGATGACGGCGTCGGGAAGTTTGTCTCGGAGGCGGCGGAGGGCCATCGGGGGGATTCTTTCTCGGGCTACAGGGGAAAGATAAGCGGGATCGCAAGGCAGACCACAACCCCCAGCGAAATGTTGAGTGGAATGCCCACCCGCATGAAGTCGGTGAACTTGTAGCCGCCCGGCCCGTAGACCAGCATGTTCGTCTGGTAGCCGATGGGCGTGGCGAAGCAGGCCGAGGCCGCGACCATCACCGCCACGAGGAGGGGCCGCACATCGACGCCGGTGGCCTCGGCCAGCGCGATGGCGATGGGCGCCATGATCACCGCGATGGCGTTGTTGGATACAAGCTCGGTCATCACCGAGGTGATGAAATAGACTGCCCAGACCAGCAGCACCGGGGGAAGGCCCTCGAGCGTGGGCGCCATGGTGCCCACGACCAGCGCGACCGCGCCCGTGTGATCGAGCGCCGCGCCCACTGCCAGCATCGCGAAGATCAGCGCGAGCAGGCGCCCGTCGACGAAGGAGAACGCCTCGTCCGCGTCGATACAGCCGGTGAGCAGCACCACGGCGACAGCGACGATGCCAAGAGGCAGGATGGGGGCCACGTTGAACGCGGCGAGGATCACGATGCCCGCCATGGCCGCGATCGCGATGGGGGACTTGCCCCGGCGATAAGCGCGCTCGGACGGAGCGGAAACGTCGACCAGTTCCATGTCCGCCGCCAGCCGCTGGATATCCTCCGGCGCGCCCTCCAAGAGCAGCGTGTCACCGACGCGCACCACGAGGTCATCGAGCTGGCGGCCGATATTCTGGCTCCGGCGATGCACGGCCAGCGGGTAGACGCCGTAGCGCCGTCTGAGGCGCAGATCGCCAAGGCGGCGGCCGACCATGCGCGCGCCCGGCGTGATCAGCACCTCGACGGTCGCGGTGCGCACCTGGCTGAGCTTGTCGACGGTCTTGAGCTCCTTCGATTGCTGCAGGCCCAGAACCTCGGCCATTTCGGTGCGCAGCACGAGCCGGTCGCCCTGTTCGAGCTCCACCCCCGTCATGTCGCGGCGGAGCGACGCGTCGCCCCTCAGCACGTCGATCAGGCGCACCCCGTCGCGCTTGAACAGCTCCACCTCGTTGACGTTGCGCCCGATGAGCGTCGAGCCCTCGGGCACCGCCACCTCGGTGAAGAATTTCGCCCGGGACCGCCCGCCGCCCAGCATCGCCGCCATCGAGGTCCGGTCCGGCAGAAGGCGTCGGCCGAAGAAATAGAGGTAGGTCATGCCCCAGGCCACGACGATCAGGCCGATGGGCGTGATCTCGAAGATGCCGAAGGGCTCGAAACCGCGTGTGCGCGCGACACCGTCCACGAGAAGATTGGTGGAGGTCCCGATCAGCGTGAGCGTGCCACCCATGATCGCGGCGTAGCTCAGCGGGATCAGGTATTTCGACGGCAGGCGGCCGACGATGCGCGCGATCTGCACGAAGACCGGGATCATCACGACCACGATCGGCGTGTTGTTCATGAAGGCCGAGGCCAAGATCACGAGGCCGAGCAACATCGCCATGGCGCGTCTGGGATTGGACTTCGCCACCGCCTCGGCCTGCTTGATCAGACCGTTGAGCGCGCCCGTCCGCACCAGCGCGCCCATCACGATGAACATCGCCGCGATGGTCCATGGCGCGGGGTTGGAGAGCACGTCGAGCGCCGCGTCATAGGGCAGGAGACCGAGGACCAGCATCAGGCTGACCGTCGCTATGGCGACGACCTCGGTGGGCCAGCGTTCGGCCAGGAAAAGCGCGAACATGAGCGCCACGAGGCAGAGCGCGAGCACGCCTTCGCCGGTCTGTGACAGGTTGAGATCCAACATCCGCATCCCTCGGCTTAGGCAGGGCTCATCCCCTTCGCCGGCGGGCATCATCACCGAGTGCCGCGCCTCCCGCAAGCGATGTCTTGTGCCGCTTGCCCCGGTGTCTCGAGCGCGGCTCAGGCCGCCTGTGCGGCCTGTGCCGCCGGGCGCGGCTGCACGAGGAAGAGCCCCGCGAACATCAGGGCGACGGCGGCCCAGACCCAGCCCGAATAGGTCTCGCCCAGCAGCACCCAGGCCCAGAGGATGCCGAAGGCGGTGACCAGGTAGGACACCTGCGCGGCAAAGACCGCCCCGGCGCGGCCGACCATCCAGACATAGCCCGCATAGGCCAGCGCATGCGCCATGGAGGAGCCCACGATCGCGAGATCCGGCGCGCCCCATGGCGGCAAGGGCGAGATCCACTGTCCGGTCATCATCGCGAGCGGCAGGGCCATGGCCGCGCCGACGATGCAGGCGCCCAGCAGGACCTGCACCGGGTCCAGTCCGGCGGTCCCGAAGCGGGCCACGAAATTCCCCTCGATCGCGTAGAAGGCCGGCGCGATCAGCGCCACGGGCAGCCACCAGACCATGGCGGGATCGGGCAGGCTCGTCTGCGGCAGGGCGATCAGGAGGATTGCGGAGAGGCCGAGGCACAGGCCCAGCAGGCGCAGCGCCGAGAACCGGTCCATGCCCAGCGCCAGCGCGATTGGGAAAGACAGCATCGGCACCAGCGACAGGACGATCGACAGGATGCCGGATGGCAGGTGGATCGCGGCGGTGTAGCTGGCGGAGTTCGGCAGGAGCGTCCCGATCAGCGCGATGATGACATAGAGCGCCACATGTTGCGCGCCCATGGGAAGGCCCCGTCCCCGCAGGCCGCAGATCGCCGCCAGCAGAACCCCACCGAGCACGAATTGCCAGAAGATGATGCCGAAATGGCGGTAGCCCTCGGAGACGGCGATCTTCGCGAAGGGCTGGCCGATGCCCCAGGCCGCGCCGATCAGGATCAGGGCCGCGATCAGGGTCGCGCGTTCCCGCGTCATGGGGCGGCGTCTTGCAGAAGGCCGCCGACGCGCACTGGCGTGATCCGTGTCGCCGCACCTGTCCTGTCGTCGGTTTCCACCACCACGCCGGAAAGCGTGGCCGCGTCGCTCGCCGGCGTGAAACGCTCCTTCGACATGCCGGTGACGAAACGGCGCAAGGGTTCGTCCTTCTGCATGCCGATGACGGAGTTGTAGTCTCCACACATGCCGGCGTCCGTCAGGTAGCCGGTGCCGCGCGGCAGGATCATCGCGTCGGCCGTGGGCACATGGGTGTGGGTGCCAACGACAAGGCTCGCGCGGCCGTCGCAGAAATGGCCGGTGGCCATCTTTTCCGACGTGGCCTCGGCATGGATGTCGACCACGATCGCCTGCGCCAGCCCGCCGCGCGGGTAGACCCTCAGCGCCGCGTCGAGGGCAGAGAACGGATCGTCGAAGGGCCGCTTCATGAAAACCTGCCCCAGCGCCTGCGTGACGAAGACCTTGCGCCCTCGCCCGTCCTCGAACAGGCCCGCCCCCTGCCCCGGCGCGTCCTTGGCGTAGTTGAGCGGGCGCAGGATGCGCGGCTCGGTGCCGATGAACTGCAGCATGTCGCGCTGGTCGAAGGCGTGATCGCCCAGCGTGATGACATCGGCGCCCGCCTCCAGCAGCGTGCGCGCATGGGCCGCCGAAAGCCCTGCGCCCGACGTGGCGTTCTCGCCGTTGACGACGACGAAATCGATCCGCCACTCCTTGCGAAGGCGCGGCAGCTGCGCCGTGATCGCGGCCCGTCCGGACCGGCCCATCACGTCTCCAAGGAACATCAGCCTCATGTCTTTGCCCTTAGGCGAGCCCGCGGGGCGCGTCTAGGGCATGCGTTCCAGACAGCCCTGTTCGGTCACCAGCGCGTCGAGCGGCTGATCGGTGTCATCCGCTGGCACTTGGGGCAGTTCCTGCGCGGCGAAGGCGAAGCCGATTGCCTCCACCCGCCCCACCGCCCTGAGCCGCGCAAGCGTCCGGTCATAGAAGCCGCCGCCATAGCCGATACGGTTGAGGGAGCGGTCGAAGCCGACCAGCGGCACGATCAGCGCATCGGGGGTCAGCCAATCGCCCCCCTCGGGCACCATCGCCTTGAACGGGCCTTCGACAAGCGCGCAGCCCGGCCACCATTCCCGGAAGTCGAGCGGCAGGCGCGCGCCGGCGATGACCGGCACGCAGATCCGCGCGCCCGCCGCGTGAAGGGCGGCCATGGCGGGGCGCGGGTCGACCTCGGTCCGGATCGGCATGTAGCCCGAAACGACGCGGCCCTCGGGCGGTCCGATCCGCTCGAGCAGGTGCTCGGTCGCGCGCCCCCCCCGCGCTCCGGCCTCGGCGAAGGCGGCCTTGCGGGCGTCGAAGGCGATACGCCGAAGCGCGGCTTTCGGGTCGGATGCGTCACTCATGGGCGCAGCAAGAAACCGATCCGGCGGTGCGTGCAAGGCAGGCTGCGACCGTCACACGCCCTTTTCCGCCACTCGTTGTCGGGCTAAGCGGAAAACACCGTCCGACAGAAGAGGCCCCCATGTTGACCATCGATCACATCGCCGTTTCCGCGACCGACCTTGGGACCGGCACGACGGAGGTCGAATCGGCCCTTGGCGTGGCCCTCGCCCCCGGCGGGCAGCACGGTGCGATGGGCACGTGGAACCGGCTGCTCTCGCTGGGTGAAGACGCGTATTTCGAGCTGATCGCCATCGAGCCCGGCGCGCCCGGCCCCGCGCAGCCGCGCTGGTTCGACCTCGACAATTTCGCAGGCGCCACGCGGGCGACCACGTGGATCTGCCGTTGCGACGACCTCGACGCGGCGCTGGCGGCGGCCCCGCCCGGAACCGGCGTGCCCTGGTCGCTGAAACGCGGCGACCTGCGCTGGCGCATGGCGGTGCCCGAGACCGGAAAACTGCCCTTCGGCGGCCTTTTTCCCGCGCTGATCGAATGGCAGGGCACGGCGCACCCCGCCCCCCGGCTGCCCGACCATGACATACGCCTGAAACGGCTCGAGCTTTACTCACCCGAGGCCCGCGCCCTTGGCGCAGCGCTCGGGACGCTGATCGACGACACAAGGGTCGTCGTGCTCGACGCCGCCGCGCCGCGCATGGCAGCGATCCTCGAGACGCCGAGGGGCGAGGTTGCGCTGTGATCCGGACGGCCCGACCCGCAGACGCGCCCGCCATCGCGGAGATCTGGAACCTGATCATCCGCGACACGGTCTTCACCTTCACCACGGTCGAGAAGGACCCGCAGGCGATCGCGACCTCCATCGCCGAAGGGATGCCGTATCACGTGGCGACCGAGGGCGACCGGGTGCTTGGCTTCGTGACCGCGTTCCAGTTTCGCGGCGGGCCGGGCTATGCGCATACGTTCGAGCACTCGATCCACCTGATCCCCGGGGCGCAGGGCCGCGGGATCGGGCGGGCGCTCATGACAACGATGGAGGACGACCTGCGAAGGCGCGGCGCGCATTCTCTCTTTGCCGGGGTGTCGGCAGAGAACGTGGCGGGCGTGACCTTCCACGCCGCGCTGGGGTACGCAGAGGTCGCGCGCCTGCCGGAGGTCGGGTGGAAAGCCGGACGCTGGCACGACCTCGTGCTGATGCAGAAACTGCTCTGACGTCCCCCCGAGGCCATTTGTCCGGGCCTTGCCCCTGCACCGCGCGCGCACACTGCGCTAACCTGTGCCCATGTCGATCTGGACCCGCATATCCGAGGCGCTTGCGTCGCTTGCCAAGGGCGAGGGGCTGGCAGCCGTCTTCGAGCGGCTTCGCACGCCGCCCGAACGCTCGGTCGCCTTCACCATCGCCGTCATCGCCTTGGGCGCGAAAATGGCCAAGGCCGACGGGCGCGTGACCCGCGACGAGGTCACCGCCTTTCGCGAGGTGTTCCACATCCCCCCCTCCGACGAACGGGCTGCCGCACGCGTGTTCAACCTCGCGCGTGAGGACGTGGCCGGGTTCGAGGATTACGCCGCGCGCATCGCCGCCATGTTCCGCAGCAACGACAAGCCCTGCGGACAGGACAGCGTGCTGTGCGACCTGATGGAGGGACTGTTCTACATCGCCGCCGCCGACGGCGCCTTTCACCCCGAAGAGGACGCGTTTCTCGAACGCGTGGCGGTGATCTTCGGCCTGGACGGCGCGCTTTTCGAGCGGATGCGCGCGCGCCACGTCCCCGGAGGACCGTCCGACCCCTACGCCGTTCTTGGCGTCGATCCGGGCGCCGACCTTGAAACCGTGCGGCAGGCCTGGCGGGCCGAGGTACGCGCGACCCACCCCGACCGCATGCTCGCGCGCGGCATCCCGGAGGAGGCCGTCAAGCTGGCCGAGGCCCGGCTTTCGGCGATCAATGCCGCGTGGGACCGGATCCGCAGCGGACGTGGCGCGGCCTGAGCGATGCGGATCGCGACATACAACGTCGAATGGTTTCACGAGCTTTTCGACAGCGCAGGTCAGTTGCGGCACGACGGCGTGCGGTCCGGCCGCGAGGGCATCAGTCGCGCCCGCCAGATCGAGGCGCTTGTCACCGTGTTTCGCGCCATCGATGCCGACGCGATCCTGGTGGTGGAGGCCCCCGACATCTCGCGTCGGCAGGACGGTGAGGCCGCGCTGCGAACCTTCGCGCAGCATGCCGGGATAAGGGCGCGGTCGGTTCTGACCGGATTTGCCAATGACACGCAGCAGGAACTGATGCTGCTCTACGATCCGGACGTCATCACGGCGCGCCATGACCCGAAAGGTCCGGTGATTGGCAAGCACGGTCGCGCGGAGGCGCCGCGCTTCGACACATCCTTTCGCATCGACCTGGACATCGACGCCACCGAGGACGTGGTGACCTTTTCCAAACCCCCGCTCGAGGCGGCGCTCGATACGCCGCTCGGTCCGGTGCGGCTGATCGGGGTGCACGTCAAGTCGAAGGCGCCGCATGGGGCGACAACGCCGGACGAGGCCATGAGCCTCGCCATTGCCAACCGGCGCAAGCAACTGGCGCAATGCATCTGGCTCAGGCGCCGCATCGACGACCACCTTGCCGCCGGCGAACAGGTCATCGTCGCTGGCGACCTGAACGACGGCCCTGGGCTGGATCAGTACGAACGTCTTTTCGGCCGGTCGGGGGTGGAGATCGTCATGGGCGGAGACGGCGAGACCAGGCTTTACGATCCGCATGCCGAGCGGGCGCTGCAAAGCAGGATCTCCGCCCAGCCAACCACGGCACGCTTCTACATCCTCAGCGAACGGCGCTGGCTTTCGGCGCTTCTGGACTACGTGATGGTCAGCCCCGCGCTCAGGCGCGTGGCACGGCGCTGGCGCATCTGGCACCCGTTCGACGACGCGGCCTGCTGGTCGGATCCCGAGTTGCGCGATGCGCTGCTCGACGCCTCCGATCACTTCCCGGTCACGCTGGATCTGACCGACCCTGCGTGAAGGGGCTTTGTGACGGACGCCGGATCACCTATCTTTCGGGGCATGAAACCGACACCGATCATCCTGGCCCTCGGCCTTGCCGCGGCCTGTCCGGTCGCCGCGCAGGACAACGGCGACACCGAACGTGGCTTTGACCTCCTGCGGGAGGGGTCTCGCATGATCCTGGAGGGGCTGATGGACGACATGCGCCCGATGATCGAAGACGCGCGCCCCTTCTTCGAGGAGGAAATGCTGCCCTTTCTCGAATCGCTCGGCAGCCTGATCGACGACCTGTCGGCCTACGAGATGCCCGAGCGGCTGCCGAATGGCGACATCATCATTCGCCGCTCCCCCGATCGCCCCTGGCCCGATCCGGAGGAACCCGAGGTCGGGGAAAGCGGGGACGTGGAGCTGTAGGGCTTCGGTCCCAATCCATACAGAACTGTCCGGATAAGTGACCTAGCGCTGCACAAGGGCTGCGAGCTTGACGATCTCGGCCTCCGACAACCCTTGGTCTTCCGGGTGCGCCATCATCAGCCGGCCGATAGAGGCCCAGTAGAGCATCCGCGCACGGGGGCCGATCTCGGCCTCGGCGACGCCAAGTGCGGCCAGCAATTGCTCGGCGAAGCGGATGCGGCGCCAATCCACGGCGGCCACCAGACTTGCCACGTGATCATCGGCCGTGGCCCAGGCACGCACTGCGCGTTCCATCGACGCGCCCGAGCGGAAGGCCCGCGCCATCAGGCCGAAGAGCTGCGCCTGAGCATCGCCTTCCCGGACAATGGCGCGGACGAGCTCTTCGGTGGTGCGATCGGTCCAATGGGCGATCAGGTCGCGCTTGAACGCTTCGAGATCCTCGAAATGCCAGTAGAAACTGCCCCGCGTGACGCCGAGGCCTGCCGCCAGCGTCTGCGCCTTGAGCGCGTCATGGCCCTTTTGAGCCAATTCGGAGAGTGCGAAATCGAGCCAGTCCGTCTTTTCAAGCCGCGCCATCGGAGATTCCATACATTTGCGTATTGAGATTTACATAACCATACACAACCGAATCTTTCAGTACACTTGCGTATGGTCAAATCCGGAACGCGCCACCGCGAAGATGGCAAACATGACCTCCACCTTTGTAGATCTTCTTGCCGAGGGCGTCGAGAAATCCGCGCATTCCTGGGGTGCCTCCCCGGTCCGAGCCGGCACGCGGATTTCGGCCGGTTCGTCGTCTTCACTCATCGCGACATGCCCCACTGGCAAAACCGCCTTCTCGTCCGGGCCCCGGAAGGCACGATGACCGACCTCTTCAGCCCGACGCCCGCATGAACACCCCCCGCAAGGGTTGAGACCTGTGGCCGGGCGGCGCATATCTGCTGCAACACGCAACCAACCGAGGTCCCCATGCCCCTGCGCCTTCCCGTCCCGATCGCCCCGTTTCCCGCCGATGCCGCCGCCGAGGCCGGCGCCGCACCCCTGGGCGATCTGCCGGACTGGGACCTGAGCGATCTCTATGCCTCTCCGGACGCACCGGAAATCGAGCACGATCTCGACTGGCTGGAGGCCGAGTGCGCTACCTTCGCCGCCGATTACGAGGGCAAACTGGCCGATCTTTCCGCCGCCGATCTGCTGACCTGCATCGAACGGCACGAAAAGATCGACATGATCGCGGGCCGTATCATGTCCTATGCGGGCCTGCGCTATTACCAGCAGACCACGAACCCGGAGCGCGCGAAGTTCATTTCCGACATGCAGGACAGGATCACGGGCTACACCACGCCGCTCGTGTTCTTCAGCCTCGAGTTCAACCGCATCGCCGACGACCGCTATGACGCGCTGATGGCCGAGAATGCCGAACTCGCGCGCTACAAGCCCGTGCTCGACCGGATGCGCGCGATGAAACCCTACCAGCTGTCGGACGAGCTGGAGCGATTCCTCCACGACACCTCCGTCGTGGGCGCAAGCGCATGGAACAGGCTGTTCGACGAAACGATCGCGGGCCTGACGTTCGATGTCGACGGCGAAGCGCTCGGTATCGAGGCGACGCTGAACCTGCTGACGGAACAGGATCGCGCGAAACGCGAGGCCGGGGCGCAGGCGCTGGCCGACATGTTCGGGGCGCGCCTGCCGCTCTTCGCGCGGGTGCACAACACATTGGCCAAGGAAAAGGAGATCGAGGATCGCTGGCGCAAGCTGCCGACCCCGCAGGCCGCCCGCCACCTCGCCAACCACGTCGAGCCCGAGGTCGTCGAGGCCCTGCGCAACGCCGTCGTCGCGGCCTATCCGCGCCTGTCGCATCGCTATTACGCGCTCAAGGCCAAGTGGCTGGGACTGGACACGCTGCAGGTCTGGGACCGTAACGCGCCTTTGCCGATGGAAGAGACCCGCATCGTGCCCTGGGACGAGGCGCGCAAGATGGTCACCGACGCCTATGCGGGCTTCGATCCGCGGATGGCGGAACTGGCCGAGCCCTTCTTCACCAGCGGCTGGATCGACGCTGGCGTCAAGGAGGGGAAGGCCCCCGGTGCCTTCGCCCATCCCACCGTCACCGACGTGCATCCCTACGTGATGCTGAACTACCTCGGCAAACCGCGGGATGTCATGACGCTGGCCCATGAGCTGGGCCATGGCGTGCACCAGCGTCTTGCCGCCCGACAGGGCGAGATGCTGTCGAGCACGCCGCTGACCCTGGCCGAGACCGCCAGCGTCTTCGGCGAGATGCTGACCTTCCGCAAGATGCTGTCGGAGGCCAAGGACGACAAGACGCGCAAGGTGCTGCTGGCGGGCAAGGTCGAGGACATGATCAACACGGTCGTCCGCCAGATCGCCTTCTACGATTTCGAGTGCAAGCTGCACGCCGCCCGCCGCGAGGGGGAGCTGACGCCGGACGACATCAACGCGCTGTGGATGAGCGTGCAGGCCGAAAGCCTTGGGCCGGTTTTCGAGTTCATGCCGGGCTACGAGACCTTCTGGGCCTATATCCCGCATTTCGTGCACTCGCCCTTCTACGTCTACGCCTACGCCTTCGGCGACGGGCTCGTGAACGCGCTTTACGCCGTCTACGAGGAGGGCGAGGTCGGCTTCCAGGAGAAGTATTTCGAGATGCTGAAGGCGGGCGGGTCGAAGCACCACAAGGAGCTTCTGGCACCCTTCGGCCTTGATGCCAGCGACCCGGCCTTCTGGGACAAGGGACTGGGCATGATCGAGGGCTTCATCGACCAGCTCGAGGCGATGGAGGACTGACACGTCGGGCGTTGCATTAGCGACGAAACCTTGTGCAAGGAGACGGTACTTCGCGCGTGTTGCGGGTAAAGGTGGCGAGGCGGAGCCACTGCACCGTTGCCGTTTGGTGCCATTTGCCGTTTACTGGCACAGTTGGGCTGACACGCGCGGGGTCGCGTTGCGAAACGCGGATCAGGGCGCACGGGGACGGAACATGGACGGATCATCATCGGTCGTCATACCTTCGGCGTCGGTCCCCGGCGGGCTGGCGCGCGAGGACGCGCTTTTCCGTATCGTGTATTACGGCGAAGCGCTGCGGGCGATGACGGAACATGTCAGCGACACGCTGATCTCCGGACCCTGCGTGCCGATGATCGGCCTGCTCGACGAGGCTTTCGACCGGATGTCGGAGACGCGCGACAATTTCGGCCCGGAAGAGTTCACGCTGTTCGTGATGTCGAAGATGCTGGGACTTTGCGATGACGTCGACGAGGCGCGATTATTTCAGATCGGCGCGGCGAAATACATCCTGAAATCGGCCGAAGCCCTGCCGGACGCCTATCGGCCGGTCATCGACGACGCGCGTCAGATGCTGCGGCGTACAGCGCCCCTGGCCGTGACGTCCGGGAACAGCACCGCACCCTCCGAGACCGAGGCACGGGCGCCCGACATGGACCGGACACCGCCCGATGCCCCCATGCCGGCCGAGGCACCTCGTGAAAAGGCGGCGGTCACCAGAGCCCCGCCTGCGCCCGCAATCTCTGAGCCAACGCCACGGCCTCGCCCCCCCGCGACCCCGGCGGCAACATCGCGACCGCAGCGGCTCCAGCCACGCGGCACCCCGTCGAACGACCCGCAGATGCAGCCCGGTCGCGGCCGCAGCGCCAAAGGGTCGTCCAATGTCTCCGAGCTCCTCGTCCTCTTGACAGTGATCTTTATCGGCATCGCACTTACGAGCTTGGTCCTTCTTGGATATATTGATCCAAGCGACCTGACCGCGACGGACAGGGAGCGCGTGGGCATCACCTTGAGGTAAAAAAGGGCGCCGCGGGATCTTCCGCCGCGCCCTCATGGATGGCCGGAGGGTCCGTTTACTCGGCTTCGTCCGCAGGCTTCGCCTGAAGCATGCCGTAATTCGCGTCGCCGATGGTCTCCTGAAGCTGCAGCTGCGTCTCAAGGAAGTCGATATGACCTTCCTCGTCAGCGATCAGTTCTTCGAACAGGGTCTTGGAAACATAGTCCCTAACGGACTCGCAATGATCGCGCGCTTCGATGTAAAGCGTCCGCGCCTCATGCTCGGCGGCGAGGTCGGCCTCCAGCGTTTCCTTCAGGGTCTGACCGATGCGCAGCGCGTCGAGCTTCTGAAGATTGGGGTGGCCGCCCAGAAAGATGATCCGTTCGATCAGCTTGTCGGCATGATGCATCTCCTCGATGCTTTCCTCGCGCGATTTCGCGGCGATCCTGCCGAATCCCCAGTCCTCCTGAAGCCGGTAATGCAGCCAGTACTGGCTGACCGCCGTCAGCTCACTCCGCAAGGCCGCGTTGAGGTATTCGATGACTTTTTCATCACCCTTCATTGATTTTATCCTTTCAATTTCCGTGCCTTCAGGCCCCTCAGTTCCGCCGGCACCTTCAGGCTGGAACTAGAAGCCATGGTTGACATGAAAAGTGTCAGACATCCACCACAGTCCGCTTTTTTGCCGAGCGCGCGGTAGACCTTTCCGGGGGTGATGATCGTGTCGGGGTCGGCTGCGCGCATCCAGTCGATGGCGGAGCGTATCTCGTGATCGCTGATATTGGTGCAGTGGCAGATAATCATCGTGCCACCCCCCCGCGAGGCCGCAGGGCAGGATCGGACTGGGCAGGGAAAGACGAAGTCATCGGAACCTGTGCAATGAAGGATCTGCGTCTAACCTGAGTGCTTTGGTCGGATTCGTCAATCCTGAGCAATTCACTCGGCCAAACTGACGCAGGTCCCGCCCGCCGGTCCCGGGCAGACCGTCAGTCGAGATCGGTCCACGGCCAGGGCTTCACGTCCGACGCGGCCGACTGGTAACGCGCGGCCTTGGCCATCCAGATGCCCAGATCGGTACCGAAATCCGCGAGCCGCGCGTTCCGCTCACCATTGTTGACCAGCATGATGATGAACTGCACCACCGTCAGCACCGTCAAAACGGTCTGCGAGATCGACAGCATGAACGCGATCAGCAGCACATGGAGAAGACGCCATCCCATGTGGTCCTTTTCAGACGCTCCGGGCTGTTCGCCATGGACCCGCCCGTCGATATTGTCGTCGTCATTCCGGGGCACCGCCGCACCTCTCCCGCAATTGGCCTAGGGTATCCTAGGACCTGGACCCAGTCCCCGGCAATCGCCAGTTTGCCAGCTGATGGGTCCCGTTGCTAACCCGGCGTGCCGAGGCTGGCGAACACGGCGTCGAGCACCCGTTGCGTCCCCAGAGAGGTCTCGAGCGGCATTGGATAAGCGGCCCCGTCCAGCAGGGTCGCGGCCACTGCCTCGACCTGGTTGACGTATTGCCGCGCGGTCGGAAATTGAAACACCCTGTCGGGTTCGTCGGACTGCCGCAGGATCATGTCGGCCTGACCATACTCTCCTGCATTGAAGGGCGCGCGGACGCTCAGCCAGCCGCCATCCCCCTCGAACACCATTTCCTGCCGCTTGGTCGTGCGCATGGAAACGTGGAACCGGAACCGTACGTCTTCGGCGCGGGCGTCGACCCAAGTGGAGGCGTCCACGCCATTTTCCCACTCGGCCTCCGCACGGGTCACGACTGGCTCTCGCCCGGTGGCGAAACGGAAGGCTCCCACAGGGTAGACGCCGATATCCCGCATCGCCCCGCCCGCAAGCGCGGCGCTGTTGCGCACATTCGCCGGATCGCTCAGCCCGTAGGTGAAAACGCCGGTGACGGTGTGAAGCCGCCCCAGATCGCCGCGCGCCACGATCTCGCGGGCCAAGACCCATTGGGGATGATGCGCGGGCATCCACGCCTCGGCGATGAAACCGCCCGTTTCGTCGCGCAGCGCAATCAGCCGTTCCACATCCGAACAGTCAGGCCGATCGGCTTTTCGCACAACACCGCCTTTCCCGCGCGCGCGGCGCGCTCGGTCCATTCCACGTGCAGCGCGTTGGGAAGCGGGACGTAGACCGCGTCGATTTCCGGGTCAGCGAGGAGCGCCTCATAGGTCTCGTGTATGCGAAGGTCCGGCGCCAGGGCGGCGAAGGGCGCGGCCTTCTCCGTGTCGCGGGTGGCAATCGCGGCAAGGCGCGCGCGTTTGGCGGCGTGGATGGCGGGGGCCATGGTCTTGAGCGCGAAGTTCGACGCGCCAAGCACGCCCCAGGAGAGTGCGCGTTTCGTCATGCGACGGACATAGTGCGCGGCCGTTTCACGGGGAAGCCCTTCGTCCCAAGGCGCTCCTCGGAGCTTGCAAGCGCCTAGGTACGCCTGGCCACCATGATGGGTTCGAAATCGCCGAAGATCATGCGTTTGCCGTCGAAGGGCATCCCGGCCATCGCCGACCATGCCGGATCGGTTTCCATCGAGGCCATGCAGGCTTGCGCCGTGGCCTTGTCGGGCCAGAGGATCCAGGCGAAGACCACGGTCTCGTCGGGCTGCGCCTTCACCGCCATCGGGAAAGACGTCACTTCGCCATCCGGAACCTCGTCCCCCCAGCATTCGCATGTTTCGAGCGCGCCGTGTTTTTCGAACAAGGTCCATGCCCGCCGGGCATGGGCGATGTAGGCCTCCTTGTTGGCCGTGGGCACCGCCCCGACAAAACCGCTGACGTAAGGCATGGGTTTCTCCCTTCCTAGCAAAACGACACGTCGGAGTTTGACATATTGGTAGTTTGATATCAAACTAAATATATGACGACCCTTCCCTATGCCGCGACAACCGAAGTCCGCGACCGATGCCTGTGCTTCCGTACACAGCGCGCGGCGCGGGCGCTGGCGCGCCGTTTCGACGCGGTGCTGAAGCCTCATGGCCTGACGAACGGGCAGTTTTCCCTGATGATTGCGCTGAACCGGCCAGAGCCCGCGCGGCATGCCCCGCTGGCGGAGTTCCTCGGGATGGACCGCGCGACCCTGTCGCTGGCGCTGAAGCCGCTGATCCGGCGGAGATTGGTCGCGGTCACGCCGGATGCCGACGATGCGCGCGGGCGGCGTGCCGCGCTGACCGGCGAGGGCCACGCGCTTCTGATCGATGTCCTGCCGATCTGGCGGGCCGAACATGACCGGCTCGATGCCGCGCTCGATACCGTCCTGGCCGCGATGGGAAACGACGAGACCGAGCCGCAGGAAAAAAGCCCGCCGTTGAAGGCGGGCCTTTTGGCTCTGTCCCGGACGTGACCTCAGGCCGAGGCCAGCATCCCCTGTTCCTTTGCAAGTTCGCGCATCCGCTTCTGCAGCTTCTCGAAGGCGCGCACCTCGATCTGGCGGATGCGTTCACGGCTGACATTGTAGACGCCCGAAAGCTCCTCCAGCGTCACGGGGCTGTCCTGCAGGCGGCGCTGGGTGAGGATGTCGCGCTCCCGCTCGTTAAGGACATCCATCGCCTCGCCCATCAGCGCGATGCGCTGGGTGTATTCGTCCTTTTCCGCGTAGTCCTCGGCCTGGTTGGCGCCTTCGTCCTCCAGCCAGTCCTGCCATTGGGTGGCGCTGTCATCTTCGGAGCCCACGGTCGCGTTGAGCGACGCATCGCCCCCCGACAGACGCCGGTTCATCGAGATCACCTCGTCCTCGGTCACGCCGAGATCATGGGCGATACGCGCCACGTTCTCGGGGCGAAGATCGCCCTCCTCCAGCGCGCCGATGCGCGCTTTTGCCTTGCGCAGGTTGAAAAACAGCTTCTTCTGCGCAGACGTCGTGCCAAGCTTCACCAGGCTCCACGACCGCAGGATGTACTCCTGGATCGCGGCGCGGATCCACCACATGGCGTAGGTCGCGAGGCGAAAGCCCTTCTCCGGGTCGAAGCGTTTCACGGCCTGCATGAGGCCCACATTCGCCTCCGAGATCACCTCAGCCTGCGGCAGGCCGTAGCCGCGATAGCCCATGGCGATCTTGGCGGCGAGCCGCAGGTGGCTGGTGACCAGCTGATGCGCCGCGTCGGTGTCCTGATCTTCCACCCAGCGCTTGGCGAGCATGTATTCCTGCTCGGGTTCCAGCATCGGGAACTTGCGGATCTCCTGGAGATAGCGATTCAGGCCCTGCTCCGGCGACGGCGCGGGAAGATTTGCGTAGGTGGCCATGTCGTTGTCCCCCTTCTGTTGCTCAGGCGCGCGTTCTGGCGCGCAGTTGGGCTTTATGTAAACCCGATTAACTTTTCGTCAAGATGCAGAGACGAAGAACTGCACCGTTCGGTTCAGTTTTGTGCATCATGGCACGGCGAACATCAATCCGCGTTTCGGCCCGCTCACGTGCATGTGTGCACAGATCACCGGACCGCCTCGCGCAGCCCGTGAAGTAAACGCGCCATATCCGGCGGAAGTTCGGCATTGAATTGCAAAACCTCGCCGCTCACGGGGTGATGGAACCCCAATGTCGCGGCATGAAGCGCCTGCCGGGCGAAGGCGTTCAGCTCGATGGCGACCGGCCCCAGCAGTTTTTCCGACACGCGCCGGCGCCCGCCATAGACGGGATCACCGATCAGCGCGTGGCCGATATGGGCCATGTGCACGCGGATCTGGTGCGTCCGCCCGGTCTCCAGCCGGCAGGACACGCGGGCCACCATACCGGCAAAGCTCTCTTCGACCTGCAGATGCGTGACGGCATGGCGCCCGCCTTCGAAAAGGACGGCCTGCCGCTGACGGTCGGTCTTGTGGCGCGCGAGATGCGTCGAAATACGGACAGTACCGCCCGCACCGACGTGGACGCCCCGGACGCCGCGCAGCCTCGGGTCGGCGGCATCCGGCACGCCATGGCACAGCGCCTCGTATTCGCGGGTGATGCTGTGATCGGCGAATTGCGCGGCCAGCCCGTGATGGGCGCGGTCGGACTTGGCCACGACCAGCAGACCGGACGTGTCCTTGTCGATGCGATGCACGATGCCGGGCCGTTTCTCACCGCCGATCCCCGACAGGTTGCCGCCGAAATGGTGCAAAAGCGCATTGACCAGCGTGCCGCGGGGCGTGCCCGGGGCGGGATGCACGACCATGCCGGCGGGCTTGTTCACGACGATCAGGTCGGCATCCTCGTGCAGGATCTCGAGGGGGATGGCCTCGGGCGCGGTATCGACCTCCGTCGCCTCCTCCACGGTGATCACGATGCTGTCTCCCTCGTCCAGCTTCGCCCGCAGATCGGTGACGACCGTGCCGTTCACCGCGACCGCGCCGGCCTCGATCAGCCGCACGAGACGCGAACGGCTGAGGCTCTCCTCCTCTGGCACGTCGCGGCCGAGTGCCTTATCAAGACGGGGCGCCGGATCGGGACCGATCCGGAACCGGACAAGGCGGGTGTGGAACGTGGCAGACGACATGGGGCAAGCTCCGGAGGAGGAAAACGCCGCGGCTCTGCCCCGCGACCTGCGCTTTCTCAAGACACTGGTGACGGTCCTGACCGTGGCGATGATCGCAGGCGTGATAACGATCACCGCGCTGCTTGTCATCCGCCTGAACAGCGCTCCGCAGCCTCTGATGATCGCGCCCGGCGATTACGCTCCGCCCGCGGGCGTGGGCATCGTGGGCTTCAGCGTCATCGACGGGCGCGCGGTCGTCATCGGCGACGATGGCGTCATCCGCGTCCATGACCGGGCCTCGGGCGCGGTGCTGCAAACCTTCGATCTGGGCGAGTAGGTGAATGGTACCGCCTGCCCGGCTCGAACGGGCGACCTCTGGATCCACAATCCAGCGCTCTAACCAACTGAGCTAAGGCGGCACTGGCCGGCGGGATAGCGCCGGGGCGCGACGATTGCAAGGGGCACCGTGGCGCCCGGTCCATGTGGGGCGCGTGGCGTTTTGCTTGCGCAAAACGGGACGGAAAACACGTGTTTTCCGCGCGATCAGAGATCGCGAACCATTCCTGCTCGACGAGGTCCATGCCGAAGGAGTGCACGGGCTCGGACCGGACACAGGCGAACCCGGCCTTGGCATTTGGTTCCCCTGCTCTCTGCAGGCATTTGCCTCTTGTCGCCCCAAATACAAGCCTCTATCGCAGCCATGCAGCACCGCGAGGAACACGCAGATGGGCATCGACAGCGAAAGCGACACCGCCGCCAGCATCCAGATCGGGCCGACGACGCTGGGCATGGTACGCATCTACCTCGAAGGGGACGGGATCGACCTGCCGCTGGATTTCGAGCCCGAAGAGGCGGAGGAGATCGCCGAGGAGCTTCGGGCCGCCGCCGCCGCCGCGCGCAAGATCGCCAAGAAAAAGCGCTGAGGCCCGGTTTGATCCTCGTGACTTTCGCCACCACCGTCGTCCATGAGCCGATCGGCCTGTCAGCGACGGTGACGGCGTCAAACCGCGTGCGGGATCAGAAATAGACGCCGAACGGTGCGCCCGGATCGCGCAGGACCTGAAGCCGCTGCGCCGCGGCCCGGGCGAAGCGCTGCGTCACCGCCTTGCGCCGGGCGCCCGCCAGTTTCGTCTCCGGCCCCATGCGCACGATCTCGGCGTCATAGGGGTCGGCAAGGATCAGGCCGGTTTCCTCGGGCAGAAGCTCCACCGGGAAATCCGCGTCGACGGCCCAGAAATAGCGGTCGCCCCAGTCGAGGTAGCCGCCCCATTTCCCGTCCGAGGCGAAATCGGCCCGGCTGGACTTGCACTCCACGATCCAGAGTTCGCCCTTCGGTCCCAGCGCCATGACATCCAGGCGCTTGCCGCGCTCGGGCGTGAACTCCTCCAGCGTGACGAATCCATGGGCGGCAAGGTGCCGGCACACGCCCCGCGCCAGAAGCTGGCCGGGCATAAGGGGGACGGGATCGGTCGCGGACATGGGCCTCAGAATGGAACATTAACGGAACATTTGCAACCGGCCGGAGAGCGGCATCCCCCTTGTTCCGCCGCCCCTCGCGCCCTAGATGTGAGCGTGACGGGTTCTGCCCTTCTCGTGCCTGTGGCAATATTCCGGTGGCCTTAAGCAATTCCGAGGGAGCTGGCTCTGGCTGGATCGTGGTCCGGTTACCTGGCGCCCACCTGTATATACAGGTCCTCGGGAATGAACGCCTCCACGGTTGGTGTGGTCCCGTCACCCACTCCCCCTGAACCGACCAAAAAAACCGGCGCCGAAGCACCGGTTTCATTTCATGTTCGTCGTGACGTATCAGGCGCGACGATCGTCCGTGCGAACGGGGATCGGGATCGCGTCGAAACTGGCGACCGGGTCGCGCGTACCACCGCGCGGTTCGTCATCCTCTTCACCCATGGTCATGATCTTGTAGCCGATCTGCACGGACCCGAAGGTGACCGTGGAGAACATCACGAGCATCAGCACCGCTATGGGGCCCTCGGAGGTATGCGTCACGAGGTGCCAGAGGTTCGCCACGTTGAAGGCGAGCAGCCCCGCCACGAAGGCCAGCGCGATGAGAAAACCGAAAAAGCCATGGCGCAGGATCATCTTGATATGGTCTGGCATCGTGCATCTCCCTTGGTTGATTCAGAAGGTAACATCGATCCGGCATTCCGCAAGGGCACGCGGCATCCTGTCCGCCTGACCAGCGGGCGGTTGCCGGAAAATCAGGCGGAGTTGACCGCGAGCCATGCGACATAGGCGGCATAACCGGCCAGCAGGGCCAGACCGCCGCCCCGCCCGATCCGTCCGACGAAAAGAAAACCGATCAGCGCCAGCGCCGAGGCCGCGAACAGGGCGAGGTCCACGGGCGTCAGACCCTCCGGCACGGGGATCGGAACGATGAGTGCGGTCAGACCGAGGATCGCGAAGATATTGAATACGTTCGAGCCCAGGATGTTGCCCAGCGCCAGCCCCGCCTCGCCACGTCGCGCCGCCGTCACGGAGGTGGCAAGCTCCGGCAGGGACGTGCCCACGGCCACCACCGTCAGGCCGATCACGGTTTCGCTGACGCCAAGGCCCCGCGCGATGCCCGTCGCCCCGGTGACCAGCAGTTGCGCACCCGCCAGAAGTGCGGCGAGGCCCAACAGCAGGAGCGCCACGATCCGCCAGCCTGCCATGCCCTCGATCACGGGCACGGGTTCCATCACGCTGTCCCGCGTCAGCGACCGCCAGATGTAGAGGCCAAGCGCGGCCAGCAGGATGCCCCCCTCGACCCGGCCCAGCGTGGCGCTGAGCACGAGAAGCCCGAAGCCCAGCGCCGTCGCCGCCATGAGCCAGAGCCGGTCCTCCGCCGTGGCGGTGTCGCCGGGAACCACGGCGATCATGGCCGCTACGCCCACGATGAGGAGGATATTGGCGATGTTCGAGCCGACGACATTGCCGACCGCGATACCCGGCGCACCCGACCATGCCGCCGAAAGCGAGGTCAGAAGCTCGGGCAGCGACGTGCCGAAGCCCAGAACGACCGCCCCCACGACCGCCATCGGAAGGCGCATGCGGGTGGCGAAGGCCACTCCGCCCCGCACGAGTGCCTCGCCCCCGCCGAGCAGGAGCACGAGCCCCGCGGTTATCATGATCGCATCCATGGCCCATACCTCTGTTCGCGCGGGCGATGTCGCTCGCCGTCCTCGAGAGATGTGCAGACAGGCCCCGTCGCGCAATATCGGGCAGCCTTTTTGACGAGCGACCGGCCTCAGCCGGCGTTTCGACGTCAGGAAAAGCCCAGATGCTTATCGAAGTGTTCCGCCCACCCCGAGCAGTACACAGCGCATACAGACGGCCCGGATTACTGCTCGGACACGATCCGCCCCCATGCGGCGCTCGCTTCGGTCGCGCCTTCATTCGCCCGCCTGCGCAATGATCTCCCGGATTTCCCGTGCGATACGGTTCGGCTTTTCGACATGCACGTAATGTCCGGTGTCGAGCACTGTCACCGTGCCGCCGGTGTCTTGTGCGTAGTTTCGAACAGCGTGCCGCCAAGCCTCGGTTTCTTCTCCCGAGACGAATGCGTGAACCGGCACATCGGGCAGACCGGCCTCGGCAACCCGCTTGGCGTTGGCCGAAAGCACCCGCACCTCGGCCCACATGTCAGGGGTATTCGTGCGCCGGAAGAAGACCGTCTCGGCCGCCGTAGCCTCGTCCGGGTCAAGACGTCCGTGGATCATCGCCGGAAAGTTCTGCGAAAACACGTCAGGACCATCGCGGATCAGACCGGTCCTGGCCAGCGCCGTGATCAAGGGGGACAGCCTCGCCCCGTCGCCGTTCGCCTCGACATAGCCCGGCACCAGGGGATCGAGCCCGACGATCGCGACCACTTCCTCCGGATGAAGCTGGGCCCAGCGAATGGCCTCCAGACCGGCCATCGAATGCGGCATCAGCACGAAGGGACCCTGCTCGCCAGCAGCGGCCAGCGCCGCGCGGGTCTCGGCCAGCACGGTGTCGATGTCGCGCGGCCGGTCGGAGATATCGCTCCAACCATAACCCGCACGCTCGACAACGATAGTCCGAAAGCCGGGCGAAATCCGCCGCAGCAACGGGAGAAAATCGAAATAGGGCGCGCTGGTTCCCAATCCCGACAGAAGAACCACGGTCGGTTGGCCCGCCCCTTCCGCATAGACGTGCAAACGTCCCGTTTCCGCCACGTCATCGGTGGAGACGGGAACGAGCCGCCCGGGCGGCGGAAAGTCAGCGATTTCCTGTTCCATGAGGCGCCGATGTTCGACATAGCTCAAGAGCGTCACTGTGCCGACCACGGCCATCAGACCCAGTGGCACGCCAAGCACAATCCAGATCAGGATGCGTCGCAACATATCATGGTTCCCCAAGGGGATTTTTGCGGAAACGCATCTCGAGGGTTCCGGTTCCAGGAATCCGGAATGCGCTCAGAACGCCTCGGGCTTGGCCTCGCGCGCCATGTGGTCGAGCACCGCGTTCACGAATTTCGCCTCCCGCCCCTCGGGGAAGAACGCACGCGCCACGTCGACATATTCGTTGATCACGACCTTGGGCGGCGCGCCCCCCTCGATCAGCTCCGCGCCGGCCGCGCGGAAAAGCGCCCTGAGCGTCGGGTCGATCCGGTCGATGGGCCATTTCGCGACGAGCGCCCGGTCGGTCATCTGGTCGATCTTCGCCTGCCAGTTCAGCGCATCCTCGAGCGTCTTGCGAAAGAGGTCCGGGTCACCCTCGGCCATCTCCTCGCCCTCGTAGACCGCGCCAAAGCGATGGGTTTCGAACTCCTGCCGCACCGCGTCCAGCGTCTGGCCCGAGGCCTCCATCTGGAACAGCGCCTGCACGGCGTAAAGCCGCGCGGCGGATTTCATCTGGCGCTTTTCCTCGCGGCTCATGGCCTTGGGGCGGGGAACCGGGTTGGCGGGATCATTCATGCGCTGGTCGGGCCTTCCGTGCCGCCCGCCAGCTCGATCACATCCGGACGTGGCTTGAAACCGACGCCACCCTTGGGCTGCCCGAAGCGCCGCGTCAACGCGATGAGGTGAAGGGCAGCCTCCGCCGCGCCTCCGGCGGTGTTAAGCCGCGCGGCATCGGCACGCTCCTCCGCCTGATCGCGGTTTTCCACGGTGATGATCCCGTTGCCGATGCACACGCCCTGCAGGCCCAGGAGCGTCAGGGCGCGCGCGCTTTCGTTCACCACCACGTCGTAATGCGACGTCGCCCCCCGGATCACGCAGCCCAGCGCCACGTAGCCGTCGAAATTCGACAGACGATGCGCTATACCGATGGCCGTGGGGATCTCGAGCGAGCCGGGAACCTCGATGGTCTCATGACCCACGCCCGCCTTGTCCAGCACGCCGCGCGCCGCAGACAACTGCGCCTCGGCGATCGAGGTGTAGTAAGCCGCGATGACGATGGCGACCTTCGCCGGCTTGTCGAACGTGGGCAGCCCCATCTCGTTGTCGGAATGTCCGGCCATTTATCCAAGCTCCGATATCTTGCGCGTGCCCACGATGGAAAGCCCGTAGGCATCCAGCCCCACCACCCTGGGCTTGGGCGAATTGGTCAGAAGGATCATGTCCGAGATCCCCAGGGAGGACAGGATCTGTGCCCCGAGCCCGTATTGCCTCAGCGTCTGGGGCGAGACCTCGTCGCCCGGCGACAGCTTCATCGTCAGGTCGCGCAAGAGCACGAGCACCCCGCGCCCCTCGGCGGCGATCAGCTTCATGGCGTCGCCGAATTCGCCTGCGCGGCCCTTCGGCCCGGTGCCCACCACGTCGAGAAGCGGGTCCATCGCATGCATCCGAACAAGCACGGGCTCGGGCCCCGAGATATCGCCTTTCACCAGAACGATATGCTCCGCGCCCTGCGTCTCATCGGTGTAGATGCGCAGTGTCCAGGTGCCGCCGAACTCGCTTTCGACCTGCTGTTCGTCGCGCACCCGCACGAGGTTGTCGTGACGCCGCCGGTAGGAAATCAGGTCCGAGATCGTGCCGATCTTGAGGTTGTGGCGCTGGGCGAAGGCCACGAGGTCGGGCAGCCGCGCCATCGAGCCGTCCTCGTTCATGATTTCGCAGATCACGCCCGAGGGGTTGAGTCCCGCCAGCCGCGAGATGTCCACGGCCGCCTCCGTATGGCCCGCGCGCACCAGAACGCCGCCCGTGCGGGCGCGCAGCGGAAAGACATGGCCCGGCGTGGCGATATCCTGCGCCCCCTTGGAGGCGTCTATGGCCACCTGGATCGTCCGCGCCCGATCGGCGGCGGAAATGCCCGTGGTCACGCCCTCCCGCGCCTCGATTGAGGTCGTGAAAGCCGTCTCGTGACGCGAGGAATTGTTGGTCGACATCAGCGTGAGGCCCAGCTGTTCGATCCGCTCCGACGTCATCGACAGGCAGATCAACCCGCGCCCATGCGTCGCCATGAAATTGATCGCATCCGGCGTCGCCCATTGCGCGGGGATCACGAGATCGCCCTCGTTCTCGCGGTCCTCGTGGTCGACGAGGATGAACATCCGGCCGTTGCGGGCATCCTCGATGATCTCCTCGACCGAGGAAATCGCGTCGGACCAATCCCGCTCCACCGGGCCGGGATGTTCGAACTGCTCGGTCATGGGGGGCCCTTTCGCGCGTCTGTCGAGGGGCCAGATAGACCATCGCCCCGCCCGTGAAAAGGCAGGTGCGCCATTCGGGCGCCCTATTCGGTCGGGGCAAAGAACGCCTCGCCGTCGAGCATCCCCGCCAGCCCCGCCGAGACGCACCAGTCCCGCTCCAGCGCCGTGGCCGTGATCAGCACCACGCCGTCTGGCGGCAGACCGCGATCGCGCACGAAGCCACGCAGGCGCGCGCCCGCCTCGCCCCAGGGCGTCAGGATCGTGGGGGCGATCACCGCCGCATCGAGCCCCGGCGTGGCACGGATCACGTCGGCTGGCCGCAGGGGGGCGTAGATCGCGGCCAGCCGCTCCGCCGCGCCGTCCAGATCGGCCAGCCGCGCGCAATGTTTCACCGGCGGCGAGGGGCGTGCAGGCGTGAGCGCAAGCGCGTTGCCCGAAAACAGGAAGGCCACGATATCGCGGCCCGAGCTGGCCCGGATCGTGGCGTAGGTCCTGTAGGGCAGGCCGAGGCGCCTGGCCCGCGCCACGCGGACGCGCACGATCTCCAGCGGCAGGCTCGGCAGAAGTGACTGGCGCGCCTTGGTCCAAGCGACCTTGCGAAAGCCGTGGCCCGGCTCCATCGACGGGCCGCCATTGTGACCGATGCCACTCATCGGCTGTGCGTCCAATCCACTGGCCTTGCCAGTCGCCGCCACGTCGTTCATCCGCGCCCCGCCTTCATCTTTCCCCAAATACGCCCGCCGGAGGCCTCCGCGCGGGCACCGCGCGGAACGGCACCGCGCATCACCCGCCCTGCCAGTCCTGCAGCCGTGCCACGTAGCGGGCCATCGTGTCGACCTCAAGGTTCACCCGGTCCCCGGCCTTGAGTGTCCCCCAGGTCGTCACCTCCTTGGTGTGCGGGATGATGTTGACGCCGAATTCCGCGCCATCGACCTCGTTGACGGTCAGCGACGTGCCGTCGAGTGCGACGGAGCCTTTTGGCGCGATGAAACGGGCAAGCGTGCCGGGCGCGCGGAAGGTGTAGCGGGTCGATTCGCCCTCGTCCCGGGTGGCGACGATCTCGGCCACGCCGTCCACATGGCCCGAGACGATATGGCCGCCCAGCTCGTCGCCGACCCTGAGCGCGCGTTCGAGGTTGACGCGCGTGCCTTCGGCCCAGCCGCCGAGCGTCGATTTCGACAGGGTTTCGGACGAGATGGTGACGCCGAACCAGTCCGTTCCGGTCTCGGTCACCGTCAGGCACACGCCGTTGCAGGCGATCGACGCGCCGATATCGATGCCCGCCGTCTCGTAGGCGGTGCCGATCCGCGCGTGCAGGTCGCCGCGATGGTCGAGGCTCAGAACCCGCCCCACATCGGTGATGATCCCGGTGAACATGTCCGTCTCCGCCAATGGGTTCACTGCTGCGACCCTCACCTAGCGCCGGCGGAGACCCGAGGGCAAGGAAAAGCCAACGTGCCACACCCGTGACGAAGACCGCATGCCGGGCCACCTAACCGGATGCAATCGATGGGAAACCCGCCTAGATTTCCGGACGCGCACCGGATTGGCCGGAGACGCCTATCGAGGGAAAGCCCGTGACACGCTCCGTGACGCCACGACCGGACCCGCGCGTCTTCCTGTTTCTGCAGGGCCCTCACGGTCCGTTCTTCTGGCAATTGTCGCATGCATTGCGCCGAAGCGGGGCGCGAACCCTGCGGGTGGGGTTCAACCGCGGCGACGACGCGTTCTGGCCCGACCGGCAGAGCTACATCGCGCAGACCGCGCCGCTTACGGGTTGGGAGGAGACCGTGGGCGGGATCATGACGTCCCGCGGCGTCACCGACCTCGTGGTCTATGGCGACACCCGCCCCGTCCACGCCACGGCGATCGCGCAGGCGCGCCGCCGCGGCATCACCGTGCACGTGTTCGAGGAAGGCTATCTGCGCCCCTACTGGGTGACCTACGAACGGGGCGGCGCCAACGGCAACTCTCCGGTCATGGCGACCAGTGTCGACCAGATGCGCCGCGCGCTGGCGGGCGTCGACATGGACCTGCCGGACGCCCCCGCACGCTGGGGCGCGCTGCGCGAGCACGTCTTCTACGGGGCGCTCTACCACGGCATCGTCCTCGTGGCGAACCGGCACTACGCAGCGGTCCGGCCCCATCGCGCGCTCTCGGTGCGGCAGGAGTTCCGGCTCTATCTCAAGCGCCTCGCGCTCATGGGCTGGCACTGGTTCGACCGGCTGGCGGCGACACGGCGCATCCTGCGCGGCGGCTATCCCTATCATCTGGCGCTGCTGCAACTGGAGCATGACGCAAGCTTTCGCGACCATGGCCCCTTCGCGTCACAAGCGGATTTCGTCGACACCGTCATCGACGGCTTCGCATCGGGCGCGCCGCCGCATCATCACCTCGTCTTCAAGGCGCATCCTCTGGAGGACGGGCGCACGCCGCTACGCTCGGCCATCCGCCGGTCGGCCGACCAACACGGCATCGCCCCGCGCGTGCATTTCGTGCGTGGCGGCAAGCTCGCGCCGCTGCTCGACGCCGCGCGGTCGGCCGTCACCGTCAATTCCACGGCCGCGCAGCAGGCGCTCTGGCGCGGTCTTCCACTCAAGTGTTTCGGCGCGGCCGTCTACGACAAGCCCGAGTTCGTCTCAGACCAGCCGCTCGCCGCGTTCTTCCGCGACCCGGCACGGCCCGACAGCGCCGCCTACCGGGAATTCCGGCACTATCTTCTGCAGACCTCGCAGCTTCCGGGCAGTTTCTACGCCGCGCGCGGTCGGCGGCAGGTGTTGCGCGTCGTCGTCGACCGGATGCTGCGCCGCGAGGACGGATACGCGGTCCTGAGCGACCCGGCACAGGTCTTGAAACAGGCATCCAAGCAACACCTTGCGGCCGTGAAGTAACCAAGGGCTTTCGCCAACACGGTTTTTTGGGTAGCGTGACGTCAAAATAAAATACCCGAGGCAGTTTCAGGCATACAAGGAGCCAACTCCGTGACATCGCTGGTCTCCCGCGCGGGCCGCCTGGCCGCGCTTTGCGTCGTCGTATCCGCGGCATCTTCTTGCGCGCTGCTTCCCAGCGCCGGCCCCACCCGCAACGAGCTTTTCGCAGGCTCCGTCCAGAATCAGGGCGATGCGTTCATCGTCGAGGTGAATTCCCGCGTGACCTCGGTCACGTCGACCGCTCCGGTCCTTGGCTTCCCGGCCTCGCTCCTCAATGCCGGCACGTCCGACACGGAGGTGATCCGACCGGGCGATCGTCTGGCGCTGACGATCTACGAGAACGTGAGCGACGGTCTGCTCGCCGGCGAGGGCGGCACCGCCGCTGGTATCGAAGCCGTGCAGGTCGACAGCGCGGGCTTCATCTTCATTCCCTATGCGGGCCGCATCCGCGCCGCGGGCAACACCACCGAACAACTGCGCGAGGTGATCACGCGCAATCTCGACCAGCAGACGCCCGATCCGCAGGTCATCGTGCGCCGGGAGGCCGGCGACGGTGCGACGGTCACCGTCTCGGGTGCCGTCGGGTCCCAGGGCATCTACCCGATCCAGCGTCCCACAGCGACCCTGTCGGGGATGCTGGCCGCCGCCGGAGGCGTCGCCGTCGAACCCGAAATCGCGCAGGTCACGGTCCTGCGCGGCGGGCATTCCGGGACCATCTGGTACGAAGATATCTTCCGCGCCGGCCATGCCGACATCTCGCTGCGCGCTGGCGACCGCATCTTCGTGGAGCAGGACGGCCGGTCCTTCACCGCGCTCGGCGCCACCGGACAGCAGAGCATCGTCGAGTTCGAGAGCCAGAGCATTTCCGCGCTCGAGGCGATCGCATCGGTCGGCGGGCTCAACCCACAGCTTGCCGATCCGTCCGGCGTCTTCGTTCTGCGCAACGAACCCGAACAGATCGCCAACGCCGTGCTGGGACGCCACGACCTCGTGGGCACGCAGCGTTTCGTCTACGTGCTGGACCTGACGGCGCCCACCGGCATGTTCGAGGCGCGTGATTTCACCATCCGCGACGGTGACACGGTCTTTGTCACCGCAGCGCCGATCAGCCAGTGGAACAACGCCATCAGCGCGCTGACAGGGTCGCTGACGAGCACCGCCGGTCTGGCCGATCAGCTCTCCAACCTCGGCGAGTAGGGCGCGAATGGGTCCGCCACAGGACCGCGCCACCGCGGTCCCTGACCGGCCCGACGGGTTCTTCGCCGAAGCCGCCGCGCCGCACGCGCGGCGCGCGGCCTATCACTTCAACGCAGGCTTCCTGACGCAGCCGCGGGTCCGGCGCATCCTGTCGCTGGCGGGCCATGACCTGAGGCTCGGCAAGCCCGGGGCCGATGACGACGTTCTGGTCTGGGGCCATTCCCCCCATGCCCCCCGCGGGGAGGCGGCCGCGAAGGCGACCGGAGCCGCGCTGGTTCGGGTGGAGGATGCCTTTCTGCGCTCGCTCCATCCGGGGCGGTCGGGAGAACCGCCGTTGGGGCTGGTCATCGACCGGAGGGGCATGCATTTCGACGCCACGCGGCCTTCGGATCTCGAAACCCTGCTCGCGCACCATCCCCTTGACAACACGGCCCTTCTTGACCGTGCACGCGATATCATCGCGCGCATGGCGGAGGCGCATCTGGGCAAGTACAGCGCCGTCGATCCGTCGCTCGACCCGCCCGATCCGGGCTTCGTGCTGATCGTCGACCAGACGCGCGGAGACGCCTCGATCCGGCTGGGGGAGGCGAATGCCGACAGCTTCGCCGAGATGCTGACTTGGGCGCGGCAGGATCACCCGGACGCGACGCTGGTCATCAAGACCCATCCCGAAACGCAGGCCGGTCACCGGGAGGGGCATTTCGATCCCGAGGCACTGCCGCCCGGCGTGGTCATCGAGGATCGCCCGATCTCGCCCTGGCGACTCTTCGAGCATGCGCGCGCCGTCTACACGGTCTCGAGCCAGCTGGGCTTCGAGGCGATCCTCGCCGGTCATCGCCCGGTGACCTTCGGCATGCCTTTCTACGCAGGTTGGGGGCTGACCGACGACCGCCGCCCGGTACCCGCCCGCCGGGGCCGTGCGCTGACCCGGGCGCAGCTCGTGGCCGCGGCGATGATCCTCTATCCCGTCTGGTACGATCCCCATCGCGACCGCCTTTGCCCGGTGGAGGACACGCTCGCCGCGCTGGAGGCGCAGGCGCGGGCCTGGCGCGAGGACCGTCATGGGTACGACGCCCTTGCGGTAAGGGACTGGAAACACGCCCATCACCGCGCCTTTTTCGAAACCGCCGGGGGGCGCGTGGCGTTCCACAAGGACACAGGACCCGCCATGGGCGAAGGCCGCCCCGTTCAGGTCTGGGCCAGCCGCGAGGACGACATGCTCGCCGCCGCCTGTGCGCGCGCCGACCGGCCGCTCTTGCGGGTGGAGGACGGTTTCCTGCGTTCGCGGGGGCTTGGCGCGCGGCTGATCCCGCCCCTGTCGCTGGTGCAGGACGACCTCGGCATCTACTACGACCCCACCCGCGAAAGCCGGTTCGAGCGGCTCGTCGCCGAGGCCGCAAGGCTGGATGCCGCGCGCCTGCGGCGGGCGGAGCGGCTGATCACGGCGCTCACCCGGCAGAAGATCACGAAGTACAATCTCGGCGGCGACGCCGCGCTCCCGGAACTCCCCGGCGACCGCGAGATCGTCCTCGTGCCCGGCCAGGTGGAGGACGACGCCTCCGTCCTGCGTGGCGCGGGCGATGTGGACGGCAATCTCGACCTGCTCAGGACGGCGCGGCGGCTGCATCCGACGGCGTTCCTGATCTACAAGCCCCACCCCGACGTGGAGGCCGGCCTTCGCAAGGGCGCCGTGCCCATCGGCGACCTGGTGGACCTCGCCGATCATGTGGCGAAGGATGCCAACCCGACGGCGCTGATCCGGGCAGCGGACCGCGTCGTGACGATGACCTCGGGGATCGGGTTCGAAGCGCTGATACGCAAGGTCCCCGTCACGACGCTTGGCGCACCGTTCTACGCGGGCTGGGGCCTGACCACCGACCTGGGCGCAGTGCCCGCGCGACGCAAGGCGCGTCCGTCGCTGGCAGCCTTCGTCCATGCCGCCCTCATCCTTTACCCGCGCTACCATGACCCTGTCACGGGCCTGCCCTGCCCGGTCGAGGTGGCCGTTGAGCGGCTGGCCAACGGAGTGCCCGTGCCGCGCAAAAGCATACTCGCGAGGCTGCAATCGCTACGCGGCAGGATCGCGCGCGCTTTCATTAATCGGTGATTTCCCTGCAATAATTCGAGTTATCCACAGCGATTTCGAGAAATTTCTTGTAGTTTCCCGATATTTTGCACGACCGGCCGATGGCGTTCAATCTACCGCTCCCACCGCGTCAGAACATCCTCGCCAAGCGCTTCCACACCCGCGAGACGCAGGGTCGGCGCCTCCGACAAGGCGGCGACGCCCATCGCGCCCACCGCCGGCGTGCCCTCCGCCCCGATGGCTCGGCCTGCGGTCACGAGCCACAGCGTTTCGACTAGATCCGCCGCCAGCAGCGCCGCCGCCAGCGTGCCGCCGCCCTCGCAGAACACGCGCGTCAGGCCCGCCCCCCCCAGCGCCGCCAGTGCGCCCTCCGCATCGAGTTGTCCGCCCGGACCCGACGCCACCTCGAGGAGCGTCGCACCTGCGTCCCGCCACGCGTCGCGCGCGCCCTCCGGAGCCTCGCGCCCGTGGATCAGCCAGACGGGCACATCGCGCGCCGTCCGGGCGAGATTGCCGTCACGCGGCAGGTCCAGCCGTCGCGACAGCACGACGCGCACCGGCTGCGGCACCGCGCCGAAGCCCCGCACGGTCAGTTGCGGATCGTCGCTGCGCGCGGTGCCCGCACCGATCATCACGGCATCGTGGCGGGCGCGCTCGGCGTGGACCCAGTGCCGTGCGCGCGGGCCCGTGATCCAGCGGCTTTCGCCCGTGGCCGTTGCGATACGCCCGTCCAGCGTCGCGGCAAGTTTCAGGCTGACAACGGGCCGCCCGGTGACGACACGCGTCAGAAACCCCGCATGATCACGCCGCGCCGCATCCTCCAGCACGCCCGTCTCGACCGCGATCCCCGCCGCGCGCAGGGTCGCGATCCCGGCACCGGCCGTGCGCGGATCGGGGTCGCCCGTCGCCACGACCACGCGCGCAACGCGCGCGTCGACCAATGCGCCGCTGCAGGGCGGCGTCTGTCCGGTGTGATTGCAGGGCTCGAGCGTCACATAGGCCGTGGCGCCCTCAGCCGACGCACCTGCCTGATCCAGCGCCACGCGCTCGGCATGGGGCCGTCCGCCATCCTGCGTCCAGCCGCGCCCGACGATACGGCCCTCCTTCACGATGACGCAGCCCACCGCCGGGTTCGGCCAGACACGGCCCATCCCGCGGCGTCCCAGCGACAGCGCGAGCGCCATGAACCGCCGATCGGTGTCGGCCCCCATGGTCTAGGTGCCGGGCGGAACCGGCGGTCGGAGCTCCGCCAGGAAATCCTCGAAGTCGTCCGTTGCCTGGAAGTTCTTGTAAACGCTTGCGAAACGGACGTAGGCTACGGTGTCGATCGCGGCCAGACGTTCCATCACGATCTCGCCGATCAGCTTGGACGGGATATCCGTCTCGCCCATGCTTTCCAGTCGCCGCACGATGCCGGAAATCATCTGGTCGATCCTCTCGGGTTCAACCGGCCGCTTCTGCATCGAGATGCGCACCGAGCGTTCCAGCTTGTCGCGGTCGAAATCCTCGCGCTTTCCATTGGACTTGATCACCACGAGATCGCGCAGCTGCACGCGCTCATAGGTTGTGAAGCGTCCGCCGCAGGCCGGGCAGAAACGCCGCCGCCGGATCGCGACGTGATCTTCCGCCGGGCGCGAATCCTTCACCTGGGTATCGACATTTCCGCAGAACGGGCAGCGCATCGGCCTTCCCCTTTTTGTCCCCGTACCGCATCCTGCGCGGCGTTGGTCTGGTGCTTCTTGGGCCTCACGGCCGCCTCAACACTGCGACTATAGGGTTGGGGATAAAGCTTGGGTAGTGGGGATTTCCGACTACCAGATGGAGGGTGGCCAAACGGACTCACCCCGCCGCACGATCCGGCGCGAAATGCGCGGCAACCCGCCGCTCATGCGGCCGGTCGCGGTGTTCGACCAGGTAAATCCCCTGCCACGTTCCGAGAACGAGACGTCCGTCGCGGACGGGCACCTGCAGGGATACGGGCAGCAGTGCGGCCTTGATATGGGCCGGCATGTCGTCGGCGCCTTCCTGCGTGTGCGTGAGCCAGCGCATCGACGGATCATCGGCCCGCGGCACGAGGCGCGAAAGGTACCCTGTGAGATCGCTCTGCACATCCGGATCGGCGTTCTCCTGGATCAGGAGCGAGGCCGAGGTGTGCTGGATCAACAGCGTCAGCAGCCCGTCGCCCTGCCCCGCCACGACGCGCGCCACGTCGCGCGTGATCTCGTAGAGGCCGGGGCCTCGTGTCTCGAACTCAAGCATCGTCTGCATGGATCGCCAGTGCTCCGTCATCGGAAAGATCGTAGATACCGGTGGCCACCCGGCGGAACCAGCCATAGTGATTGTCGCGCATGATGGCGGTGGCCCGCGCAACGCCGGTGGCGTCCCGCACCGCAGCACCCTTCGACGCCCCGGCGGCGGCCAGATGCGCGACACAGGCCAGCGCGTCCTGCCGGTAGGCGGTCACGCGCCGGCCCCGCATGCCGCCGGTATTGGGATCGCCGCGCCGTCGCGCGAATTCGCCCAGAAGCGCCTGCGACCGGCGGGCGGATTTGCGCGGCGCGTAAGGCCCCGGGTCGCAATGCACCTCGACCAGCCCGGTCTCGAGCCGCACGGTCATCAGCCCCATCCCCAGACGCCGCGCTAGCCGCGTGTTCTCGGCAAGCGCGCGCTGGAAGCGTCGCCCCGTCCCGCGAGGCACGGCGAGATAGACGTCGTCGCAGACCGACAGCCGCGCGATGCCCTGGTGGAACAGGGCCAGCGAGAAGCCGGTCTTGAGCTCCACGATCACGGGTGGCGCGCCGTCGCGCAGGGCGACCACGTCCGCCGGACCGACCTCGGCCTTGACCTCGAAGCCCTGCGCCTCGAGGAAGGCCTTGATCGGCGCGTAAAGCTCCGTTTCGCTGATCTGGCTGCTCATGACGCCTTCGCGGTGTCCCTCTGCCGGGTTTTGCAGCCAATGTGCCGCCAATCGCCGCCCCGGGCAAATGCCGAAACGCGCCGCCCGCGCCGATTCCCGGCTTGACACCGCCCGGTCCCGACCGTATCCCGCGCCCAGATTTAGAGGGCGTGGGGCCTTTCTCCGCGCCCTTTTGGTTTCCGGCCAGCGGCGCGCTTTCGCCCCGTGGCCGCCCGATGACAGACGAGGATAAGCTTATGTCGCGTGTCTGCGAACTGACCGGCAAGGGCCCCATGGTTGGCAACAACGTCAGCCACGCCAACAACAAGACGAAGCGTCGCTTCCTGCCCAACCTGACCGAGGTCACGCTGGGTTCCGACGCGCTCGACCGCCGCTTCAAGCTGCGCATCTCCAACGCCGCTCTGCGTTCGGTGGATCACCGTGGCGGGCTCGACGCGTATCTCGCCAAGGCGAAGGACGTGGAGCTGTCGCCCAAGGCGCTGAAGATCAAGCGCGAGATCGCCAAGGTGCAGGCCGCGCAGGCCTGATCCGGATGGCAACGCGACCCGTGAACCCCGCTGGCGCGGCCAGCGGGGTTTTGCACGTTTCGGGCTGATCGAATATGCCGCAGAGCGGCCGCCGGCGGGCGGCAATATAGTCCGGCCCCATGATGACGCTGCGCGCAGTCTCCCTGGTCCTTCTGACCGGCCTGATGACCCTGACAGGCATCGGTGCGGCTTTGGCGCGTGGCCAGATGGCCGCCGATGGCGTGGTCTGCGGCACCGGCAGCTACGCTGTCATCCTCGCCGCCGATGGCCTGCCGCTCTTCGACCCGGGCGGCGATCCGGTGGAGGGCGGGGCGCTGCCCTGCCTCGACTGCATTTTCGGCCAGATCGCGCTGTCACCACCGGGCGCGCATGTCGACGCGATCGCCATGGCGTCCTCGGATCTTGTCGTCTTTACTCCCCCTGCCCTGTCTCCGCGCCTCTGGCGCCTGGGTGGCAAGGGACGCAGTCCGCCCCACGCGGCCTGACGCCCCGACGCCATTCCCGATTTCCTCAGGACAGACGGAGAGAGACATGTCCCTGAAAACAGCCCTTCTGGCAGGCGCCTGCGCGCTTTTGCCGAGCCTGGCCATCGCCGAAATGATGGTCGACGATCCTTACGCGCGCGCCGCCGGTGCCATGGCCCGGTCCGGTGCCGCCTTCATGCAAATCACCAACACCGGCGACGCAGACGACCGCCTTGTCGCCGCCGCCTCGGATGTGGCCGAGCGGGTGGAGCTGCATACCCACATCATGGACGGCGACGTGATGCGCATGGTCGAGGTGGAGGAAGGCTTCGCCGTGACGGCCGGTGAGACCATCGCGCTCGAGCGTGGCGGCATGCACGTGATGTTCCTCGGCCTGACCCGCGTGCTGGAGCAGGGCGACGAGATCGAGGTGACGCTCACCTTCGAGGAGGCGGGCGAGATGACCGTCACGATCCCCGTGGACAATGAACGCATGCCGGCGGAAACGGGGCACGGCATGCAGCACGGGCACGGCCACGACGGCTGAGCCCTTCCCGATGCGCGCAGGGGCCTGCCCGGCGCCCGCGCGCATCATGCCTCGGCCAGCACAGTCTCCACCCAGGCAGGGACCGCCACCGTGGCGGGTCCGGTCAGCACGCGGTCGAAACGCCCCGGCGCCGGCGTCGGCTCGAGGTTGATCTCCAGCGTCTCCGCCCCCGCCTCGGCGGCGATATCCACGAAGCCCGCCGCCGGGTAGACCTCGCCCGACGTGCCGATGGCCACGAAGAGATCCGCCGCCTCGAGCGCCGTGACGATCCGGTCCATGTGGTACGGCATCTCGCCGAACCAGACGATATCCGGCCGTGTGGCGCGGGCCGCGCAGGAGGGGCAGGCGTCATCCGGATCCATCACCCGAGGCGCATCCCATCGGGTCTCGCAGACGGCACAAAGCGCGCGGGTGATTTCCCCATGCATGTGGACGACACCGGTGGCGCCCGCGCGTTCATGCAGGTCGTCGATGTTCTGCGTGACCAGCAGGACCTCACCGGTATACCGGGTGGTCAGTTGCGCCAGCGCCTGGTGGGCCGCGTTCGGCGAGGAATCGAGCGCATTGGCCCGCCGGGCGTTGTAGAAATCGTGCACCAGCCGCGGGTTGCGCGCGAACCCCTCAGGCGTTGCCACCTCCGTCAGGTCGTATCTCGTCCAGAGCCCGCCCTTGTCGCGAAACGTGCCAAGCCCGCTTTCGGCCGACACCCCCGCGCCGGTCAGTATGACGATCCCGCCCATTGCGCGTCTCCCTTGTCCGTGCCACCAGACGGGCAACCATGACCCGTCCGCGCCATCGTATCCTCTGCGTCTGCCTCGGCAATATCTGCCGCTCTCCCACGGCGGAAGCTGTCCTGCGCGCGCATCTGCCGGGGGCCGAGATCGCCAGCGCGGGAACCGGAGGATGGCATATCGGCAAGCCGCCCTACGGACCGGCCATGAAAGCCGCTTCGCGGCGCGGCTACGACCTTTCGGCACAGCGTGCGCGGCAGGTGACTGCGGCCGATTTCGACCGCTTCGACCTGATCTTCGCGATGGATCGTCAGAACCTCGCCGACCTCCGCGCCATGGCACCGGAGGCCGCACATCTGTGCCTTTTCCTCGAACCCTTGGGGGGCGGAGATGTCCCCGATCCGTATTTCACCCGGGATTTCGACGGCGCGCTCGACCTGATCGAGCGCGCGGCAGTGGCCTGGGCCGGTCGGTTCACCTAGCTGCAGAGCGCCTCGGCCGTTTCCGCGAAGCCGCGCCAGCGGCTCCAGAACGCGTCGTCGCGGCGAGTGTCGGAAAGCTGCACCTTTTCCGCCCGGCCCGGGTTCTGAAAGAACCGCGCGCCTTCGCGCATGTCGGACCGCGACAGCGTCATGTCCGCGGCATTGCCGATGCAGCGGCAGATCTCGCGGCTGACGACAGACCGGTCAGACTGAACGCAGGCGCGTTCGATGGGGTTGGCGGATACGGAGGCCGGTCCGAAGACGACGGCCACCGAGATCGCGGCGATGGCCGCGGCTCCGAGGGATATGCGCATGATGGGTTCGTGCCTCGACAAAAACTGCTTCCTGGGTGCAGGTCTTTTGCCCGCATTATGTACAGTTTGCCCGAAGCCGCCGCGCGGATCAACAAAAACGGGCCCTCAGGCGGCCGCATCATTCGCGCCCAGCCGCTCGGCCACGATGCGGTCGGCGACGCGATGCGGCCCTGTCCCGGCGCGCGCGGCGCTGTCCAGGATATGGGCCATCATCCGCTCCAACGCCGAGAGCCGCTCGGTCACGAAATGCATCCGGTCGGGAACCTGAAGGATCTCGGCCGCGACGTTGACGATGCCGCCGCCATTGGCCACGTAATCAGGCGCATAAAGGATGCCGCGCTCGTGCAGGATGTCGCCGGCCCTGTCGCCGGTCAGCTGGTTGTTGGCGGCGCCGCAGACGACGCGCGCAGGGAGGATCGACGCGACCTCCTCGGTGATGACGCCGCCGATGGCGCAGGGCGCGAGGATGTCGGCGGGCGCGGTGAGGATCGCGTCCGGGGCGACGGCCTCCGCCCCGAAGGTCGCGGCGGCCTGCGCCGCGCGTGCCGGGTCGATATCACTGACCAGAAGCTCCGCGCCTGCCGCGCGAACAAGCTTCGCCAGGTGCCAGCCCACATGGCCGAGGCCCTGGATGGCCACGGTGCGCCCGGCCAGATCACGGCTGCCGAAGCGCCGCTCGGCCGCGACGCGCATGGCGTAGAAGACCCCGCGCGCCGTGCGGGGCGAAGGATCGCCGGACGCGTAGGGCCCGTCGGGAAGGCCCGCGACGAAGCGCGTTTCCCGCCGCACGACCTGCATGTCGGCGGGAGACATGCCCATGTCCTCGGCGGTCCAGTAGCGCCCGCCCAGCGTCTCGACCGCGCGGCCCATCGCGCGGAGCTTGGCCTCCGTCTTCTCGGCCGGGCGTCCGAGGATCACCGCCTTGCCGCCGCCAAGCGGCAGATCGGCCGCCGCGGTCTTCAGCGTCATGCCCCGCGACAGCGCCAGCACATCGGCCAGCGCGGCGTCCTCGCTGTCGTAGGCGCGCATCCTCAGGCCACCGGCCGCGGGTCCGCGCGCCGTGGAATGGATCGCGATGAAACCGGTGAGGCCCGCCGCGGCGTCCGTGACGCGCAGGACGGTGTCATGGGTGGGGATGGTCAGCGTCTCGATCTGCATGGGGCGCGGTCCTTTCGATCCGGGTGGCGTTGCCCCGAGCTTAGCCTGTCCCGCATGGCGAGTTTCGCCAAATTCCGGCGCACGCCCTCGCCAGATTGACCGAATTCCGCTATTCTTGGGCCGCTGATGGAGGATTCCACCAATGGACCGGATAGACACCCAGATCATCGCCCAGCTTCAGGCCGATGGGCGCCTCTCGATCACCGAGCTGGCCGAGCGCGTGGGGCTGACCCCCACCCCCTGCGCGCGCCGGGTGCAGAAGCTGGAAGCCGACGGCGTCATCACCGGCTACACCGCCCGCGTGGACGCCGCGCGGCTGGGCTATCCGCTGACCGTCTTCATCTTCGTGGAGTTGGAGCGGCAGAGCCACGAGACCCTGCGCAATTTCGAGACCGCGATTCGCCGCTTCGACGAGGTGGTGGAATGCCACCTGATGACGGGCACGCGGGATATCCTGCTGAAGGTCGTGGCGACGGACCTCAAGGCCTTCGACCGGTTTCTGGAGGATCACCTCGTCCATGTCCCGGGTATCCGCGCGACGCGGTCGAGCTTTTCGCTCAGGACGATGGTGATGCGCGACGTGCTGCCGGTGGCCGAGAGCCGGGGCTAGTGCTGCCGGGCCTGCACCACGAAGCCGTCGACGCGGTCCTCGCCCAGCGCGCGGAGCGCCTCCAGCCGGTGATACCCCTCGATTAGCACGTAGCGCTTGCCGTCCGCCCGCACCCGGATCGGCGTGGTCTGGCCGTTCTCGAGCATGTCGTTGGCCAGCGCCTCGACCTTGGCGGCATCGAGCGTCTTGGCCCGCTTGACGGGAACATAGACGGCGTCGATGGGCAGCGGGACGATCTTGAGCATGGGGCCTCGGGCCTTGGGGGTGTGGCGGGAGCCTAGCACGGGTCGCAGGCGGGGCGGGGGGAAATGTGTGGTGGGGGTGGGGGGCAGCGGCGCGGCGGAACGAATTCACGAAACATTCCTTTACCCTTCGGCAATTTCATCGAATTATCGCTGAAACACCGGGATACACGGCGGCAAGGCAGTTGGGGACCAGATGAGCAATCACCTCCACTACGGCGACAACCTATCCGTTCTGCGAAACTCCATCGCCGACGAGAGCGTGGATTTGATCTACCTCGACCCGCCCTTCAATTCGAACGCCAGCTATAACGTCCTGTTCAAGGGGCCCTCGGGCAACGAAAGTGCCGCGCAGATCGAGGCCTTCGACGACACCTGGCACTCGACCGCCAGCGCCGAGGACGCCTTCGACGAGGTACGCCGCTCGGGCAACGCCGAGGCCGCGACCATGCTGACCGCGATGCGGTCCTTCCTGGGCGAGAACGACATGATGGCCGATGGCAGCAGAAGCTGTCACATCCCTTCTGTGCCATCCGGCGCTTCTTGTGTTATGGCATGCGCGACATGAGCAAACGCTACACACTTTACGTTGAAGCCTACACACCCGAGACCATGCCGATGGCTCGGCTGGCTCAGTATATGCAAAATCTTGCGGCGATGCTTGGCCATGATGCTGCCGTGCACTTCGAAACTCTCAAGCCCGGAAGCACACAGATTGTCAGTAGAATCGACCATGAAGACGTGCCGAAGGTGGCGACCGATCTCGCTCAACTGAAGCGTGGTGAAGGCACTCCGGAAGCGAAAAAGGCCCAAGCTGCAATCGACCAGTTACTCGCCGAGGACAACGCTACCGGCTTCGTCTATGAGGATGATGACGAGAATGCCAAAATCATAGCATTCCCGGGCGTTACGCGACCGAAACCCACTACGTTTGGCCCATTCAACGAGGAAGGCTCGCTCGACGGAGTCTTGATCAGCGTCAGCGGTGCGGATCAAACCGTACATCTTCAGCTTCAGAATGGTGACATCAGGTACACAGGAATTGAAACGAACCGCGAGACCGCACGGCGACTTGCGAAACATATGTATGAACCGGTGCGCGTCTTTGGAACGGGCAGGTGGTTGCGCGACCAAGAAGGGACGTGGCTTCTCAAGAGGTTCAAGGTTGAGAGTTACAAGGTACTGAGAAGCGATGATCTTAAAGAAGCAATCGACCAAATGCGAGCTATTGAAGGCAGCGAATGGAAAGACATGGACGATCCTATCGGTGCCCTAAAAGCGTTGCGCGAAAAGGGTAGCGGCTTGCACTGATGGTTGTTCTCGATAGCTCAGTACTCCTTCTTGTCCTCGACCCGAATGCCAAACCCCCGAACGACCCCGCTACGGGACGGCCTTTGAACAAAGCGGCCGAACGGATCGAGTATCTGATAGAGAACCTTGCGGCTGCAAAGGAAAAGATCTTAATCCCAACGCCGGTCTTGAGCGAGGTTCTGGTACACGCAGGTGATGCGATGCAACCTTATCTCGATACTCTGAATGAACAGTCCGTATTTCGAATAGTTCCATTTGATCAGAAGGCCGCCATTGAAGCCGCCATTGCAATGAGTGACGCAATCAAGCGCGGCGGCCATCGCGTAGATGCTGCGAAACCAGATGCGAATAAAACAAAGATCAAGTTCGACAGACAAATCGTTGCGATCGCGAAAGCTGAGGGAGCAAGTGTTGTTTACGCGGATGATGACGATGTTCATCGGTATGCCAAGCAGACCGGCCTGAAAGCATACCGCACATCAGAACTCGAAATTCCACCGGAAGACCCCCAGGGTTCACTCGACGTGTGAAGAGCTGATGACCGCATGAGAGGGGGCTGCGATCAGCGTCTCCCTCACCCTCGATCCCCCCAACCGGAACATGGTGGCCGAAGCCGCCGCCGCCGGAAGCTACGAGATGGAGGGCTTCACGCCCGTCCCGCGCCTGCAGATCGTCACTGCTCTGACCCCCGACACTCATCCAGCTGAAACCAGAGCCGACGTCTGACAATTG